>Ga0364914_10352_pt1 | contig 13407 bp, 14 predicted proteins | sample ExccelJu500001D3_3_FD_206954 | JGI IMG/M metagenome (GOLD analysis project Ga0364914, IMG submission 206954) | Enriched cells from Trout Bog Lake Hypolimnion, Wisconsin, USA - BchlTB.June25.5000.01.D3 | ecosystem: Environmental > Aquatic > Freshwater > Lake > Hypolimnion/Profundal zone | place... | reverse complement strand
CTTCGCCAGGGGGTTAAGGAGGTCAACTGGAATCCCAAATATTTCAAAATTATCCACTCGCACGCCTCTCAAGCCATTTTCTCCGCCCGTAAGGCTCTCTGCTTTATAGAAGATGAAGTAAACGATTTGCCCAAGCGCTAAAGTGACCATCGAAAAATAAATGCCACGAGTCCTTGTAGCCAGGAAGCCCATCAAAAGACCCCCAATCGCAGCGCCAATGACTCCAATCAGTATCGCCAAGCCCCAGGGTAGAGAGTAATGAACAATGCTGATTCCTGTGAGATAGCCGCCAATGCCAAGAAATGCGGCATGCCCAAACGATAGGAGTCCCATATAGCCAAAGAGGAGATTAAAGCCCATGGCGAATAAACCAAAAATCAAGATATTTACAGCCAATGCTTCGTATGGCATTAAAAAAGGAAAGATCATCAAAAACAGGCTACTTGCCAATACGCGATGTCTTGCAATGAGTTGAAAGAATGAGTTCATATTGATCATTGGGCTTAACCCATTGCCCCCGCTTTACCAAATAATCCTTGCGGACGAATAATGAGAACCACTGCCATTAATGCAAAAATAGAAAGTTCCGCAAAGTCTGGGAAGAAGAGGGAGGTCATGCTGTATACAATCCCAACGAGAAGTCCGGCAACTACCGCCCCAACTGGTGAGCCCATTCCGCCTACCACCGTAACTACAAAAGACTCCGCCAAAATGGGAATGCCCATCTCAGGATTTACAGAACGAGTGGGCGATGCCAAAATTCCAGACAACCCAGCAATCGCACAACCTAAAGCGAATACAAAAAGCCATACTTTCGCAATATCAATACCCAATACCTTGACGATTTCTTGATCAGCTGCACCTGCTTTAATGATCAGTCCATATTTAGTCTTTTGGATGAAAAACCAAACAACAAAAAGAATTAGTGCAGTTGCGCCAATGAGGAATATTCGATATTTTGGAAAATAACCAAATCCAACATTCATTGCGCCACCCAAGCCTTCTGGCGTAATGGAGGGCAGGCCTTCAATACCAAAGGTCACGCGCATTGCTTCGATCAGAACATAGGACAGCCCAAAAGTAAGGAGAAGAGGGTAGTCGATGCCGCGTCCATAAAGAGGGCGAACCAAAAACCGCTCTGTAACTAAGCCAATGCAGCCGGTTAAAAGGGGGGTAATAAGGAGGCTTAACCAAAAGTTACCTGTAATGCCTAAGAAGTAGACCCCTAAAAAGGCGCCAACCATAAAAAAGGCGCCGTGCGCAAAATTAACGACATTGAGCATGCCGAATATGAGGCAAAGCCCAAGCGCCAAAAGTGCATAGATGCTACCCAGGGAAATTCCAGTGAGCAACTGCATGCAAAAAAGTTCGAATGAAAGTCCGGTCATAAGTATGTGTGATAAGCGTCTTGCTTAAACGCGATAGAAAAATGAATCGGGGTAAATAGATCATTTACCCCGAAATTCTAGATTTAAGCTTTGAAGCCCAACTCAGTGCACGAGCGCATATTCTTCTCGGTAGTTGGTTCGATCGTCAAAATATTGAATATGTCGTACTTATCCTTCATATTCTTCGATTTTGATTCAATGATGATCACCGATTGCACCGCCTGGTGATCGCATTTGCGATAGTATTCGGGACCCTTATACCAGTCGTACTTCATGTTCTCCATTGCAGCAATTACTTTTGGAGTATCGATTGATTTAGCAATCTTGACAGCAGCCAAGACGCTCTTGACGCCGGCATATCCGTAAGAGCCGTAATCCGATGGAACTGCCCCGTTATACATTTTGCGATAGGCGTCATTAAATACTTTGGCGCTAGGAATGCGATCTTCGAGGCCCCAGTAGTAAGAGGTGCCACCAATAATTCCTTCAAATGCTTCGGGACCACCAGCGAGGCGAGCGGTATAGAGTAGTACAGGCGTAACTATTTTCATACTAGACTTCAAGCCAAAGTCCGTACATTGTTTGGCAGCATTGACCAAGTCGCGACCAAAGTTGCATAACACCAAAATATCGGGATTGAGTGCTTTGATGCGTGGCAAAAATGCCGAGTAATCCGAGGCACCCAGTGGGTGGCGAATATCGGCAAGAGTCGTAGCACCCATTTCTTTACCGGCTCGCTCAAAAGCGCGCACCATTTCATGGCCATACGCATAATCCGCAGTTAGGAATACGATCTTTTTTCCATAGCGAGGGATGGCGTAGCGGGCGACAGCGCCAGCAGTCATGGTTGGGTTAAGGGCTTCATGAAAAGTGTAAGTGCTCCAATCTTTTGCTTCATTAATGGCATCGGATTGGCTGATGGAGTTAAAGAGCACCTTACGCTCTTTGCATACTGCATTAATGGAGAGCTGGGTGGCTGCGGATACAGAGCCAACAACGAAGTTAACCTTATCTTTTTCGATTAACTCAAGGGTTCGAGTAGCTGCTTCACCCGGGTTTAATTTGTCATCGCGAACTAGTAACTCTGCCTTGCGACCATTAAAGCCGCCGGCATCGTTAAATTCCTTAATGGCCAGCTCCGCTGCTTTTACTTGATCCTGCGCTTCTGCAGAAAAGGGCCCAGTCAGCGGTGTTGGAAATCCAATTTTGATAGTCTCCGCTTGCGCCTGCGCTAAATTAATCCATAGCGGTGTTGTTGCAGCTGTTGCCCCACCAATTAGTAACTTTCTTCTGGTTTGATTCGTTATCTTTTGTTTCATGGTTGTCTCCTCCATATAAAACAGTTGGTTAAATAAGTTTGTTGCTTAATACACCATTAATGCTTTTATTTATAGTTAACTTAAAGTGTTGCTGCTGCTATTGGTACTGCTTTTCCTGCTGCTAATAATGAGCTAATATCGACGGCCGTTTCTGCCATTACCGTATCGGCATTTCGCTTAAGACTTTCTCCATCGCGATTACCTTTGGCGCCCTGAGCTTGCATATATCGCCCTAGATATTGGGCCCTGGCAACAACCTGCTGACCAAGATGCAGTCGCTCTACGCTGTAGGCATCTAAGGCTGCCGGGACTGCGCCTAATAGAGAGATGTGTTTCGCAATACACATGGCCTCATCACCTGCTTTAGTGACCCCCATTCCAACATGGGGTCTGCCTACAAAAGCCGCATCACCCATGAGCGCGATTCTGCCAAACACTATTTGCTCCGAGCGCACGTCATAGATGGCCTGCAGGAAAGGAGCGGGCGTCTTTTCTAAAATCTCTGCATATTGTGGGGCCAGTATTTCTCGGGCTGCAGATCGCATGGAGTGAATATGCTGCCAGGATACTTTTGCTGGCGGAATACCTGTGGGGTAATGGTGGCCATCAGCATCGCTCAGTAATTTAATGAGCTCATCCTCTTCTGAGGCGGGGCGATACCAGACAAAGTTGTAACGACGACTGCCTACACGGGTGTTATTTCCCGAGCCGGCGACAGGGTAGCCTAGCATTTGCTCGCCATTTGGCAAGCAAAAGCCAAAGTAATTAAAGAGGGTGTCCAATGTGTATTTGGATAAGCAGCCCTCATCACAAACTCCGCGCCATGCAATGTAACCCGCATACTCAGGACCTACGGCAGGAGCAACCTGCGCACGTACCGCAGATCGAATTCCATCCGAAGCAATTAATAGATCAGCGCTGTAATTGCTACCATCTTCACAGTCAACATATACTTTGTCGGCGTCCTGTGAAACAGTCTTGACAGTTTTCCCTTGTAGGTAACGCTCACTAGGAAAATTTTCTTTTAGCAACTGATACAGGCGGCTCCAAGAGGTGAGGGTTTGCGTCAAATCCATTTCGCCCAGGCTGGAGCCATCGGCACCGAGTGTTACGCGTTTGCTAACCTTTACCCCGAGATTTTCATCTATCTTTATGCCGGCTTCACGTAAGGCGTCTGCTAGAGCATCATGGGTCACAATTCCAGCGCCACGACCATCTAGTGAACCACTCGCCTTTTCTAGCAACAAGACATCTTGACCTTGGCGTAGCAGGATATTGGCAGCAAATAAGCCGCCCAAAGACCCGCCGACGATTAATATCTTTGCCATGCGTTACTTTTGCGCTTCCTTGGCATCTAAGGCAGCTTTTTCTGAGGCTGGGTAATTTAATTCAATCACTATCCCATTGGGATCATCCAGAAAGATTTGGTGTAGTTTCAGAACGGGGACGGTACGCTCTCGATACTTGGCGCCAAGCCTTTTGAGTAATTGAATTTTCTCTTCCAGGCCGGTTGCAAAGAATGCAACGTGGTCAATAGCACCTGATCCTTTTAAGCTTTCAGGATCACGCTCTCCTAGATATTGTTTGAGCCCATTGGGATCATTTTTATCTATGGCAATCAGATGCAAGACTGCATTTGCCCAGTCGCCGTCATCCCCGTTGTACATCCATACACCTGGGAATGGAAATTCTGGTCTAGGTCCTACAGTTAGCCCAAGGTAATCTCTATAGAACTGGGTTGTTTTTTCAATTTCCAGACTACGAATAGAAAAATGATTGAGGCTTAAATTTGACATGGATGCCTTATTGACTGATAAAAATAGATTGGGCTGAAAGAAGATATGAGCGCACGCGGTCTTGAATAATTTCTTTATCAGTATTTTGGTTATCTGAAACATAAATAGATTGACCATAAACCCATCTACGCATACCGATATAAAAAATGCCGCCATGCAAGCCCATTAATAGCTCAAGCTCCCTCTGGCTGGGCTTGGAGCGTGTACTACGCTTACAAAATTTACGGGTTTCTCGAATCAATCTAGGCAGAAGTCTTAGGCGTAATAGCTCAAAGAATCGATCACTAATGGAATGCTCGCTAAGACCTGAAAAAAGCAAGATTCGAACAAAGTCATAAGTCAGAACAGTGTTTGAATAGTCAATATAAAAAGCGTTCAACTTTTCTTCGGGTGAGAGCTTCTTGTCATCGAGCAATTGTTCCCACTGTGGTTTCCAGCGTGACTCAAAGACCTCTCGGTACACCTCTTGGATCAGGGCCTCTTTGGTCGGGAAGTAGTGGTAGAGCAGAGTGTGTGTGACACCCAATTCCTTGGTGAGATTTCTTAACTGACCATCTATGCCATTTTTGGCGAAAAATTGGATGGCCCCATTCAGAATTTGGCGCTTGCGTTCAACCGTATTCATTCTGCGCCGAGTTGGCTGAGCGGATCCATCAATGCTATTGGGCATTTCTGTATTGAGATGGTTGTTTTGAGAAAAGCTCATGGATGCTCAGGGTTTATCCGAATTTAGGCTTATTGACCAAAAGTTAAATAATGGTACATTGTTGAGCAGTTGGTAGATAAGACTCTATTCGTATAAACCCCAAGGAGATGACATGGAATTAAATGGCGAGCAACTCATTGCCGCTCCCATACCGGACGTATGGAGGGGTTTGAACGATATTGATGTGCTGGCTAAATCCATTCCGGGCTGTGAAGAAATTAGCAGAGTCTCTCCAGAGGAAATTCACGCTAAGGTCATGTTCAAGATCGGTCCTGTAAGAGCCCGTTTTTCCGGCAAGCTCCTATTGAGTGACGTGATACCAGAGCAAGCCTGTTCAATGGCTTTTGAGGGTTCTGGTGGCGCTGCGGGATTCGCTAAGGGTCGCTCTCGCGTGGAATTGAAGCTGGTTGATGGTGGAACCTTGGTTTCTTACACGACTGAAGCCTCCATTGGCGGCAAATTAGGGCAAATTGGAGGGCGCTTAATTAGCGCTTCAGCAAAAAAAATTGCCGATGATTTTTTTCAAAAGTTTGCCAAGGAATTGGGTGGTGAAGTCATTCCGCTTCAATCCGCTCCCGAAGATTAAACCTACGCCACACCAAACTAAAGTAATCCAAGTCAGACAACTTGGTAAAAATAAAGCAGTGGAGGAGACCTCATGAAAGCAGCTCAATTTGATTATGTAAAGCCCAAAACCCTCTCAGAGGCGCTGGACTTGCTGGTCGAGACTGGTGATGATGCTCGCTTAATGGCGGGTGGACAAACATTGTTGGCAACCTTAAATATGCGACTTTCAGAGCCAAGTATCTTGATTGATATCACTGGCATTACTGAGTTAAAAGGCATATCTGTGCAAGGTGAGAGCTTGCGTATTGGTGCTTTGGTTACCCATACGGAGATAGAAGATTCAGATCTGGTGGCCAAGCATGCTCCACTACTAAAGCTGGCTGTTCCACATATTGCTCACCGCGCTATCCGCAATCTTGGTACTTGGGGCGGCTCATTGGCGTATGGCGATCCAGCCGCAGAGTGGCCAGCGTGTAGCATTACTTTGCAGGCTACCATGATTATTCGCGGGCCATCTGGCGAGCGACGAATTGGCGCCGAAGAATTTTTTATTGATCTCTACACCACATCCTTAGAGCCTGATGAAATCTTGGTGGCTACTGAAATTCCAATTGCTAGCAAGGATCAAATCAGTTATTTCAATGAACTCGCCCGTCGCCATGGCGACTATGCCGTTGCTGGAATTGCAGCAGTTGCAAAAAAGAGTGGTGACGTGCTCAGGGACTGTGTTTTTACTTTCTTTTCAGTTGGCGCAACTCCGGTAGTAGCGACTAAAGCCCAAGCACTCATTGATGGACAAGAGCTCAACGATCAATTGATTAAAGAGGCCGTAGAGATCGCCAGGAGTGAGATTGAGGCAATCGCTGATTTAACCAATAGCGCGGAGGCGAAGCAGCACCTCATCGGTGTATTGCTTGAGCGTTGCCTTAAAGACATGCTAGCCCAGAAATAAAAGAGGGTTTGGAGAACAAAATGAGTTTGAAGAAAAAAATTTCGATGACTGTCAACGGCGAAGCAGTCTCAGCGGAGATAGATCCACGCAGACATTTGGTAGATTTTCTGCGAGAAGATCTTTTTCTTAAGGGCCCTCATTTGGGTTGTGAGCAAGGTGCTTGTGGCGCCTGTACTGTCAAAGTAAACGGCCAAATTATTCGTGGCTGTTTATTCTTGGCGGTTCAGGCTGATGGCAGCATTGTAGAAACTATTGAAGGCGCAACTAAAAGTGGTGCCTTAGAGGACCTTCAGAATGCATTCATGCGCCATAACGCAATGCAATGTGGATTCTGCTCCTCTGGCATGTTGCTTGCAGCCGCTGAGCTCATTGAAAAGCAACCTCACGCTACTCGCGCTCAAGTGCGTGAATGGATCTCAGGAAACTACTGCCGCTGTACTGGTTACCACTCGATTGTTAACGCCATTGTTGACGTCCTCAGCGCTCGTGCTAACGCTTAAGAGAGTACCTCATGAATAAGCCCTTTGAATCAACAGCCATGACAAGCAATCCCATCACTAATGATCAGCGCTATATTGGTGTGAGCGAACCAAGGCATAAAGCCCGTCGCCTTCTTGAGGGTCAAGGTACCTATGTGGACGACATCGTATTGCCGCGTATGGCGCATGTGGTCTACTGGCGCTCGCCTGTTGCACATATGAAAGTTGTCAAGATTCATAGTGAAGTAGCCCGTAAGATGCCAGGAGTATTGGCCGTTGTTGATGGCGTTCAAATGGCAGAAATTTGTAAACCCTGGGTTGCTACTTTGGGTCATATGGTGGGCATGAAATCAGCCCCTCAATATGCTCTGGCAATTGATCGGGCTTGCTGGCAAGGTGAGCCAGTCGTGGCAGTGGTTGCAAAAACCAGAGCGCAGGCTGAAGATGCCTTGCAATATATTGACGTGGAATGGGAGGAGCTGCCGCCAGTAGTTTCTATGGAAACTGCTTTAGATCCAAGCACTCCATTGATTCATCCAGAGCTGGGCGACAATCTGTGTTTCACGCGTAGCCTTGAAGTTGGCCAAGTGGATGAGGTATTTGCCAATGCTGATGTAGTGGTTGAAAAAACCTTTGGGTTTGGGCGTCATACTGGAGTTACCTTAGAGCCTCGCTGTCAAATTGCTGACTACAATCCGGGTAATAAAAGCTTGACGGTATATCACTCGCAACAAGCGCCGCATATGATGCAGGATTTGTATTGTCGGCAATTTGGTCTATCAGAGTCCGATGTTCAAGTGATTTGTAAAGATGTCGGTGGATCTTTTGGAATCAAGGTGCATGCTTACCCCGATGATTTTGCAACGGTGGGTCTTGCTATTTTGTTAGGGCGTCCAGTGAAGTTTGTTGCTGATCGACTAGAGTCCTTTACCAGCGATATTCATGCGCGTGAGCATCGAGTCAAGGGCCGAATTGCAGCAAATCACGCTGGCGACATTCTTGCGTTTGAAATCGATGACTTGACTGGCATTGGTCCCTACTCGATGTTTCCAAGGACGAGTGCGATTGAAGGCAATCAAGTTGTCAATCTAGTGGGTGGCCCCTACAAACATCAACACTACCGTGCAAAATTAAATGTGGTGTTTCAGAACAAAGCCCCAACCTGTCAGTATCGTGGCGTAGGTCATCCCATTGCATGTGCGGTAACCGAAGGTTTAGTTGATTTAGCTGCGCAAAAATTACAGATCGATCCTTTGGAGTTTCGCAAGCGTAATGTGATTCCAGATGATGCATATCCTTGCACGGGTGCATCTGGAATCAAGCTTGAAGTGCTCTCTCATGAGGAGTGCTTAAGAGTGATTGAAAAAATGATGGACTATCCCGCTTTACGCAAAGAGCAAGATGAGCTCCGTAAGCAAGGAATCTATCGAGGCATTGGTTTTGCAACCCTGATTGAATTAACTAATCCAAGCCCTGCTTTTTATGGCGTAGGTGGCGCCCGTATTGCATCACAAGATGGTGCTACCGCACGATTGGATCCCAGTGGGGTGGTTACAGTGCTGATTGGGGTTGGCGAGCAAGGTCAAGGCACTGAAGCAATCTACGCACAAATTGCCGCTGATGGGGTGGGTGTATCTATCGATGATGTTCGCATTATCACTGGTGATACTTCGGTTACTCCATATGGTGGCGGCACTTGGGCATCGCGTGGTGCTGGTGTTGGTGGGGAAGCTGTTCTGTTGGCTTGCCAAGCATTGCAGGAAAATATCCTTAAGTTGGCTGGCGCTATTTTGAATCGCCCAGTCGACGATTTAATGGTGTATCGCGGCACTATCTTGGATAGGGCTACAAAAGCAGAGTTACTGCCTTTTACTGAAATAGGTCGTATAGGTTATTTCAGAACGGATACTTTACCTACGGGATTTTCTGCTGATCTCATGGTGACTCGGCATTACACCCAAAAGGAATATCCATTCATTTTCACTAATGGCGTACAGGCTTCGTATGTTGAGGTTGATCCGGAAACCGGATTTGTAACTTTATTGAAACACTGGGCTGTAGAAGATTGTGGGCGCGTACTCAATCCGATGTTGGTTGATGAGCAGGTGCGTGGCGCTATTGTGCAGGGTATTGGCGGCGTGCTTTTTGAGGAATGCCTCTACGATGAAAGCGGTTTATTGCGTAACGGCAGTATGGCTGATTACTTGGTGCCTATGGCAAACGAGATGCCTGATATTGAGGTGGCTCATGTACAAACACCAACACTGTCATCAAAACTGGGTGCTAAGGGCGCAGGCGAAGCTGGAACCGCAGGTGCCCCAGCAGCTGTTCAAAATGCCGTTAACGACGCGCTATCAGCTTTTAATGCCTCTGTATTTGATCAGCCAATTACACCAGAAAAGATACTGCGCGCTCTCGGCAAGCTTTCATAAAACTGACTTAATCAGATTGGTGCATCCCCCATATTGCCATTGGGGGTGCATCCTGTAATATCTGGAAAACGGTCTAATGCCTAGCCGCCCCCCCCCACTTTATTAAATGGTAAATCTACGTATGTCTACATTAAAAGGTAAAACAGCAATCGTGACTGGTTCGACCAGTGGTATTGGTTTAGCAATGGCTATTGGACTTGCTAAGCAGGGCGTCAACATCATGGCCAATGGTTTTGGTGAAAAAGACGCCGCTATTGCCCAAATAAAAGCATGTGGTGTTGAAGTGGATTATCACGGTGCTGATATGAGCAAACCCGCCGAAATTAAAGATTTAATTGAGCAGACTGAAAAGCGTTTTGGTTCCATCGATATCTTGGTCAATAATGCCGGCATTCAGTACACGGCAAATGTTGAAGATTTTCCGGAAGATAAATGGGAGTCGATTATTGCGATTAACTTGAGTTCGGCTTTTTACACCTCTCATTACGCGCTCCCTGGTATGAAAAAACGCAATTGGGGTCGCATTATCAATATTGCTTCAGTGCATGGCTTAGTGGGATCTGCACAAAAGGCTGCCTATGTAGCTGCTAAACACGGCATTGTTGGCTTAACAAAAGTGACCGCTTTGGAGAACGCAAAAACCGGCATTACTTGTAATGCAATCTGCCCAGGGTGGGTTTTGACTCCGCTCGTGCAGAAACAGGTTGATGCGCGTGCAGAGCGTGATCATGTCTCAAATGACGAAGCTAAAAACGCGCTGGTTTCTGAGAAGCAGCCTTCAGGTGAATTTGTTGCTCCGGAACAATTGGCAGCTTTAGCGGTATTTTTGTGTGGCCCTGATGCTTCTGAAGTGCGGGGCGCGGCCTGGAATATGGATGGGGGCTGGACGGCTCAATGAAGTACCAGGTGAGATGATTGAAGATTTGGGGGTCTTTGGGCCCCCATTTTTGATGGTACCGCTGAAAATATCAGAATAGTCTATAGTTGCAGAAATCCTAATTAGTCACTCTTGACTTAACACTACTTCGAAAGGAAAAAAACAATGGAACATACATTGCCACCATTGCCATATGCTCTTGATGGCTTATCCCCCTATATCTCAAAAGAAACGCTTGAGTACCACTATGGGAAACATCATCAGGCTTATGTAACCAATCTGAATAATCTCATCAAGGGTACTGAGTTTGAGTCTTTAGGTTTGGAAGATATTGTTAAAAAATCTACTGGAGGCATTTTTAATAATGCTGCTCAGGTCTGGAACCATACGTTTTATTGGAATAGCATGAAGCCAAATGGCGGCGGTACACCTACTGGTGCTTTAGCTCAAGCTATTGATGCCAAGTGGGGATCTTTTGATCGGTTCAAGGAAGAATTTACTAAATGCGCTATTGGCACATTTGGCTCTGGTTGGGCATGGTTGGTCCAGAAATCGGATGGTAGCTTAGATCTCGTTTCCACCAGTAATGCAGCCACCCCATTAACGGGTGACGCAAAACCTTTGCTCACTTGCGATGTATGGGAGCATGCTTATTATATTGATACACGTAATGCACGTCCAAAATACCTAGAAAACTTTTGGAATTTGGTAAATTGGGAATTTGCAAGTCAAAATCTTGCATAAGTAGTAGTTCAACATCAATTAGGAGACTTCTAATATGGCTTCAATTCTGTCCTCTTTAGGGCGCACCGTTTTAGCAGGTTTTGTGCTGCTCGTTTTGATCATTTTGGCTTTGGGTGGCAACTTTTCCGCTCCTGAATTGCCATTTGTATTCCGTTGGTTGCATGTCATGTGTGGCGTCATGTGGATTGGTTTGCTTTGGTACTTTAACTTTGTGCAAATTCCTTCCATGCCAAAAATCCCTGATGAGCAAAAGCCAGCGATTGGTAAGGTAATTGCTCCAACAGCTTTATTTTGGTTCCGTTGGGCTGCTTTATTTACCGTGATTACCGGTTTGATTGTTGCAACCTTAAACGGATATGTGCATCAGGCAATGACTTTGCAGGCTCCATTCCGTCCAATTGGCTTGGGTATGTGGATTGCTTTAGTAATGGCGTTTAACGTTTGGTTCATTATTTGGCCAAATCAAAAACGTGCCCTTGGCATTGTTACCGTTGAGGCAGATGTCAAAGCGAAATCAGCTCGCGTAGCGATGTTGACATCCCGTTTGAACACATTGTTATCCATCCCAATGCTGTTCTTGATGGTGGCTCAGTCACACAATACAACTTGGTTCATCATTGATGTGATTGCTCCTGTGGTGCAATAAGAATCCAGTCGTAAGCAAAAGGCCCGCAATGCGGGCCTTTTTTATTACGCCCCAATTGAGGCAATATCTTTGCTTACTGCAGTAATGGCGGCAATTCTTTCGTTAGGGAAGCGCGTTGTGCGGTAGCTGCCCCTAATAGAACAAAGCCCAGTAAGCTACCATCTGCAGACTCGAAACGCGCCTCCAAGCCATCGTCAATGGGGGCGATTTTCCAGTCTCCCTCGCTGCCTTGAGCTGGTGGCGAAACAATTGTTGGAAAGGCGGGCGTTTTGACCATCACTGGCATTGCTGGGTAAGTGAGTGTTGTCACTTTACCGAGGAGCGTATTTGCTAAAGCCCGCGCCGCTTGCATGATCGGCATGACGTAGGGCAGCACAAGACCGTCGACTTCGGCGCAGTCGCCTAGAGAATAGACATTAGTCGCACTAGTTTGTAGCTCACGATTGACGGCAATGCCGATATTGGTAGAAATGCCTGCTGCCTTGGCTAGATCCAGTCGAGGCTTTAAGCCAACAGCAGACAGCACAACATCACTCAATAATTTTTGGCCGTTTGTCAGCTCAACTATCAAGCTGTCATCACCATTGCTAATTGATCCCACTGTGGTGCCATAGGGAGATAAACGCACACCAATACGATCACTTGAAAATACTTTGGCAACAGCATCAATCACTTCACCCAATAGGCGTAAACGGTTTTCAATCGAGCCACCATACTGATCAACGCGCTGATTTGTTTTGTCTTGCAGGAATTGATCTAAGAGGTAGCCATTGGCCGAATGAATCTCAACACCATCAAATCCAGCAGCCTTGGCGTTGATTGCAGCCAATTCATAATCCTTGATAAGACTTGCAATATCCTCAATAGTCATGGCTTTGGGGGTCTCGTAGTCATGCAACTGCCAATCTGCTCCGTAGGTTTGACCTGCAGGGGCGATAGCTGACGGGGCCACAGGCACCCCTTGCTCTGGATGCAAAGATGAATGGGAGATGCGGCCCACATGCCAGAGCTGGGCAACGATAGTGCCGCCCTTTGCATGAACAGCCTCAACAATTTTTTTCCATGCCGCAGTTTGGTCTGCTGAATAAATTCCCGGGGTTGCGGGGTACCCCATCCCTAATGGAGAAATTTGGGTCGCCTCAGTAATGATGAGGCCTGCACTGGCGCGCTGCGCATAATACTCAACCGCCAAAGGATTGGGAACGTCGCCTGCAACCGCTCTCATCCTAGTGAGGGGAGCCATGACGAGACGATTTTTTAACTCAATGGAACCCAATTTGACAGGGGTAAATAAGATCTCTGTTGCGGACATAAGGCACTTTCTTGAGGTAATAAAAAATAGAGAGGACTCACTTTAACAAGAATGCGCGATTCTTGCCGTAAGCTGTTTAGCCATCTTTAAAACGCTCTTTAATACACTGCGCCAGCAAATGAAATTCTTCAAGATGGGCGCTAGACGGCCTTGCAACTAAAGCGATTACCCGCTTTGGCGCAGGTGCAG
>Ga0364914_10208_pt1 | contig 13633 bp, 16 predicted proteins | sample ExccelJu500001D3_3_FD_206954 | JGI IMG/M metagenome (GOLD analysis project Ga0364914, IMG submission 206954) | Enriched cells from Trout Bog Lake Hypolimnion, Wisconsin, USA - BchlTB.June25.5000.01.D3 | ecosystem: Environmental > Aquatic > Freshwater > Lake > Hypolimnion/Profundal zone | place... | reverse complement strand
TTAAACAGACCGATGGACTGGCCAACCCCAAAAGCCTTTCTCGGCCCAGGGACCCCGAAATTTTTTTGTCAGCCAGAGATGATCGAATCCGATTTAGAACCGCCTCACGTTCGCGCGACGTTGGCGCACGTCAGCCGATCCGCTCGGGATCAATGCCGAGCGACCGGAGTTGTGCCGCCGTGAAAAGACGGGCGCAGCTTATGCAGCGGTAAGCGACGGCGCTTTGACGAACGAGCGGCGTATCGCAGCACTTTGAGGAGGGTTCGCGCATGGCACGCGGCGTTGGCGCGTAACAACCGGGGCGATGGACAGCGCCATTCTCGATGAGGTCTTGTGTGGCTTGCGTTTCGTTCATTGCCTTTGAATGGTGAGAAGTTGTTGGCGGATTTCCTGAATAACTAGCAGGTCGTCAATCCAGACTTTGAGTTGATCCTCCGGCCATAGTTTAAAGTCCTCTTTCCGAAGCCACTCAACCAAGTCGATGTATGCCGCGCAGGGAGCAAACTTCCCAGCTTCCTTGTTTGGTTCTTCGAAAATCTCCTGTTTGGAGAGGCGGATAGCTTTGCGAAGCTGGATCGCCGTCCATTTCTCGGCAACAGCACGGTCGAGCCATTGGTCCTGAACAGCGGGATCGTCGAAGCCGAATGCAATTTCAGCATGATGGGTGAAGGTAAGTTCGTGACGGCGGCGGGGCATGGGGATGCGCTCTGCAGTATGACGTGTCCATTTGAGAGTGGGGACTGCGAGCCCTGTCGCCAGTGCGGCCTGCTTGTATTTCGAGTCCACAAACTGATTTCCCCACTTCCTCCCGGCATACGCGAGAGCATCGCCCCAGAGCCAATTCGAACAACCGGTGATGTGTTCGATGCAGGAAAATACAGTGGCGACAGCTTCGGGAGAAAGGTTTTCATCGATCTCAAGTCCAAGGCGTGTGGCGCGGACCCCCGGAATCTGCACGGCGTTTTCAGCGGTGATGATGGACGTATCGTTCATGCCGGGGGGCGCGTGTCAATGGGGGCCGGTCGTATGGTTAACCATACGAGCAACAGACCATCGGCGATTTGATGCGCGGTATGAATCGCATGCCTTCCTGCTTTTCATGGCTCGCGATGGCGGCAGCCCAAGTTCTTTGAGAAGATCACCACAACGCTTATGGAATGCTTGGCGACTAATGCCATGCTTCTTGGCGAGGCTTGTCCCGCTCTCGCCCATGCGGAACGAGAGCCCCGAAACGAAGGCGAGGCAGTCGGCGTTGAGAGCGCGGCGTTTCTGGTCGATAAAGAGCAGTGCCAGTTTGCGGAGCGTTTCTCCGCCGCAGCCCCCACCGTTCATTTTCCGGGCGCGCTCCTCAATCACGGCTTCGAGGTGTGGGTAATCGGCCAGAATCGCTTCGAGAGAATCGGAGCCTGAGACATGAGGCGCTTCCACGGAGGCCTCGCCCATCTCGGCTGCGTCCTCCTCACGGGTTGTTGACCCTGCTCGGTTCAGCAGAGGTGCAAGAAGCCCCTCGGCTTCGAGGCGGCGACGTTCCTCAAGCGGGAGTGATCCGCGCCATTGGCGAGCTTCCGGGCCATCCCACGCCTCGCGATAGCGACGGTCGCGTTCCGCCTGGCGGGCGGCGTAGTCGTCAGACATGGGCGCAGCCTCCCTTCTTACTGTCCTCATACTGTCCTAGCCGCAAACCCTGATATTTCCTTGATTTAGGACAGTAGGACAGTAAGGACAGTAAATAATAAGTACATATACGGGGGAAATGAACAACGTATGTGGTGCGCATACACATACAAATGTGTGCGCATACATTGAGTAAAACGCGATTTTTGCTGTCCTCTGTCCTAAAATTACGAGGACGGATTAAATTTGAGAGGTTCCTTTTCATGCTCAAAACGGCTCCATGTCTGGGTTTCTATCGTCGCGGGTGATGATCCAGAGGCGCGTGCGGGCGAGACCGCTACAGCGCTGATACGCGATTGGGTATCCCTGGGCCTTGAGTTGGTTAAGACGCCGCCCAAGCTGCTCGGGCGTGTATTTCGAAGCCACGTGCTTGGTGATCTCGTCGGCCATCATTTCCGAGAGAAGCAGTGTGGCGGTGCCGCTCCACTCGTCGCGGGACGGATCGGCGAAGATGGAGGCTTTGAACATTTCCAGCAGCTCCGCAAATCCCGCCGTGCGCCCCGATTGCCGGGCTTCTTCGAGCAATTCCGGATGGTGATAGCACTTCACCCCGAAACGGGCATCTCCGAGGCAGGCAGCGGGGATCACGTAGTCCTGAAGGAAACGAGCGAAGCCGGGCAAATCGGCGCGGATGCGGGAGGCTACGTCCGTGAAATCCCGTTCCGCAGTCCCGATCTTGAAGAGCATCACCTTATCCAAGAGGCTCATCTCCACGTCGGGCAGAATGCGGATCGACTCGGGATCGGCGTTGCAGGTGATGATCACCCGTCCCGCCCACGGCAGCATGAGTTGATCGCGGAACTTCGGCTGATACTGGAAGGAGTAGTTCGCCGGGATCTTCTTCAGCATCGCGCTGTAGAGCTGTTGCTTGCGGGGATCGGAGGAAGGCACCGTATCGTCCACGGTCCACAGCCCCACCTCGAAGAGCTCCTTGTTGAACTTCGATTCCCCGAGCAGGAAATCGCTCGCATCCACGTGACCGCCCAGCAGCTCGGAGACAAGGAGGTTGGAAAGCAGCGTCTTGCCTTGGTTGACGTCGCCCGCAAGAAAAACGGCCTGTCCGTTCCGGGGGCGACCAGCCAGGGCATTTTGGTATGCATAGGCCAACCAGGAGAGGAAGAACGGGAGCTGCTCCGGGGGATCAAAGTAACCGTCCAAAAGTTCGGCAACGTAGGGGAAGCACACACCCCAGGGCTGGGGAGCGTCGTTCGAAACGACCGGGCGACAGCGTGAAATATTCAGGTAACGCTTGCTGGCGAACCATATCGAATCCTCCTTGCGGTAGATGAACGGAGCCGCGCCATCCACGCTTTTGACCTGCTGGATTTGATTGAGCACCTCGTCCATTTGCGAGGCGCTTGCGCCCTTTGGGCGGTCGTCCGAGATGCCTTGGGAGACGCGGAGATGGAGCGTGATGTCTTGCCGTTTGAAGAGCCGCCAGGCGCTGTCCACCTTCCGCCAGTAATCCCGACCATCGAACCAGATGCCTTCGATTGCAGCGCCAACGGTGTCGGCGCGATAGGCTTCCACGAACTTGCGCCCGAAAATCTCGCCCCACGACACGAACGGCTTGGGGCCGGTGAAGCACTGCATACCGGTGGAACGCACGATGGCGGCAGTGGGATTATCTGCGCTCGGGTCCCAGAACCGGGCTCCGCGCGCTCCTTCCTCAAAAGGGCCGCTCCATTTACCGGGGAACCGGGCATCGATTTCATCGGCAACGCGGGAGATCGGAATCTTGTCCCCGTAGCTCGACCAATCCGCTTTTTTCGAGACCGCCAGCAGCCACGAATGGAGCAGGGCAGCGGGGAGCGGGGTGTCGTGGATAAGCTGCCAGTCGTGGCCGCATTGGTAATATTGCGAGGAAGAAAAGAACGCTTCCTCATCGAGCGCCGGGAAGATTTTCTTGAGTCCCAGCTCACGCGCTGTCTTTTTCAGGAACGCCTCGGTCAGCTTCGAGCCGAATACGGAAACCTGGGCGCTGAAAAGCCATACCAACCGGACATTGCCCGAGAAGGTGGATGCGATGTAGTTGGGCGGGTATTGCGGGGACGCACGGCGCAGGAACGCCTCCCGTTCATCCTTGGTTACAGGGCTGTCGAAATCGGCAACCACGGCGTGCATGAACACGGCGGGATTGGTCTCTGCAACACGGAGCCCGGCGTGCGTGCCCTCGAACCCGGAGAAGAACAAACTCTGGGTGGTGGGCAGCGCGCACCAGCGGCGGAACTCATCCTTGGAAACGCCCGCGGGGGTGCTCCCGTTCCGAAAATGCCACGGCTCCAGCTCACTCACCGCAGACGAGGCAAGGTTGGGCAGGCAGAACAGAAGGCGACGCGCGTGGGCGCTGCCGTTTTTGGCAGCACCCGTGTCGTTTTGCATACCTTGCATACCCGGTCCGGTATGCATTGGCTCGTTTTGCATACCCTGCATACCGGGTTCGGTATGCATTGCCTCGTCGCTTTGCATACCCTGCATACCCGGATTGGCATCGCAGTGCATACCCTCGGACCATCCTTCGCGATGCGCCCGTGATTTAACGGAACCAATCGGAACCCCAAACCGTTCGCAAACGGCCTTGTAGCTGCGGGTTTCCAAGTAATACGCCTTAACGGCATCCCAATTGACGGGGGCTGGATTCATCATTGTTCGGTTTCTTTCGCGATCTCGTGGCCGAGAACTTCATTGAGAACTTCCAAGGGATAGGTGTTGAGCACCCCGAACAGCTCGTCCTCTGTGCTGCCCATCCCGATCCCCAACTCGCGGCACAATGCTTCTGCGATTTGGTCCTTTTGCTTTGTTTCGGTGGGCAACAACGCCCAGCCGTGAATGGCTGCGAACGCTCGGACGCTCAGCAGCGGAACGGTTCTGTCCTTCATCGGGAATCTCCTTTCGCGATTTCCTCGCCACAAACCTCGTCGAGCACTTCAACGGGGTAGCTGTTGACCTGCCCGAATAATTCATCGCGGGCGTGGCCCATTTGAATTCCATCCTCCCGGCAGAGTTTTGCAGCGCGTTGACCAACGCTCTGGGCGTGGGCAAGCGACCACCGGACTCTGTGTATTTTCGCGTATGCGCGAACGGTCAAAAACCCCGTATCCGAGCTGTTGTAAGAGTTCGCCTGGATCGCAAGTGCGCGAACCTCGGCGAGCTTCTGATCCTGCTCCGCCATGCGGCGTTCCTGTTCCCTGGCTGCTTTGATCATTGCCTCGAACTGGTCGAGCGCCGATATCCCGGGTTGTTGATAGGCGCCCGTCTTGCGAATGGCCGGTAAGACTTCGCTAGTCACCCATTTTCGGAAAGCCTTTGCTTCCGGTTTCCGGCTTTTGAAAACGAGCGCGTAAAGGCCAGACTCGGTTACGACGTTCATGGATTGGTCGCCGCCAAGGGTCTTACCAATAGTAACCCCCTTTTCATCGTCATCGATTCCGTCAAGCGCGCGGGTGACGTTTTCGAGATCAAGGATGCGACATACGTCTGCCGCGACAAAGAGAGGGTTTTCGGGTGATCCGGCAACGCGAACGGGCCGGTTTTGGAATGAGTATGTGGATAACTGAGAGTTCATGGTCGTGGAAAGTGGGAGAGAGTTCATTTGCAGTAGCGGTTAGTGACGGCAGCTTCGGCAGCCAGAGGGCAGCCGGGGAGCCAGTCAGGTGTGATTGACATGAGGCGTTCGCTTTCATGGGGCCCGGTGTTAATGGGCACCTCGCACACGGCCTCGTCGTGAACGTGGAAAACAACATTGATTCCGGCACGGGCGAGTCGGAGCAGCGCCTCGGCAAACACGTCGCGTGCAACGCTCTGGCAAAGATTTTCAGCCAAACGCCCGCCATATATGTATTGCCGGAGCCCGCCGCGCTCGGTTTGCGCAGTCCAGCCGCCCTTGCTTGATACGTTGCGGTAAGCCAACCGACGACCAGAAGGCAACTCGATCTCGTAGTCGCCATTGGCAGAGCGCCGGAACTCGGTTTGGAGCCGATTCCAGAGCGCCGGGATGCGCCGATTGGATTGGCGGAATTCAGTAACGGTCCGTTCGGCTTCGGGCAGCGAGATTTCGATCCCACCCATGATCCTGGCAACGGCAACGAACTTCTCGGGGCCGCAGCCGTAACCGAGTCCCAAGATCCTAGCCTTTGCCAGAGAATAGATTCGGGCGTTCTCTTTTTTGAGCATACCGCCCGTCCAGCCCATCGTCATCCGGGCGTGCGCTTCATAGAGCGGCACCCCTGCTGCAAGCTGATCGAGCAGCGCCTGATCGCCGCATAGCCACGCCAGCACGCGCGGCTCGATCTGGGAAAGATCGCAGACGACGAATTCATATCCGGGGCGCGGCACAATACAGGACCGCACGTCAACTCCGTAGGACTCGCCACGCGGCAAATTCTGGACGTTGTATCCGGCGTCTCCACTCCACCGCCCGGTATGCCCGCCGAAATACTTGAGCCCGTAACCCATGCAACCATCAGTTGTCCGGGTGCGCCCCTGCATGGTTTTGAGTTTTTCGCGCAGCGCATTTGCTTTGCGGTAATCTCGCATCGCGCCCACCCAGGGATACTGTTCACCGTAATTCCGCTCCCATGCTTCGCATTCGGGATCATCTTCTGAAAGCGACGGCGGCGGTGTGATACCCGCAGCGCGGCAAGCTTCGCCAAGTGCTTTCGGGGAGAGGATTTTCGAATCGGAATCCGCCCACGGAATCTTCGCCTCGGCATCGAACAAAACGCGGTCCAGCGTGCGGATGCCGTCCGCAATCCGGTCGGCATCCACCTGGAACCCCCGCCAACCCGCCAGCATAGTGAGGCGCGCCAATTCCTGTTCGTGCTGCGGCCACTCACCGGAATACTTTTTCCAGATATCGAAGCACGCTTGGGAATCGCGGAGCGCGTAATTACGCAGTTCCTCCGCGCGCCCCGCGTTTACAGCGTCCCCCCATGTCTTTCCCTTCATCCAGGTCCGCATGTCCTTGGCCACATCCAACCCGAGCAGTTGTTTGGCGGCACCCGCGAGGTTACGTGGTGCTCCGAGGTAAACGGACAGGTTTGCAGTGCAACCGAAACCCGCGAGCTTGATGGACGGCACAATGCCGCGCTCAATCAAGTGCGCGAGCACCAGACCGTCCCATGCAAGGTTGTGGGCAATGACAAATGCGCCGTTCAGCCGCGTCCAGTCAAAGTCCTTGGGATGACCGACCCATGTAAATTCGTCGGTGACGACAGAAACTAGGTAAACATCCACGCGCGGGTCGCGAAGGTAATGGTAGGCACCGAGCGTCGATATGTCGCAGCCCTTTGCGTAGAAGGATTCAAAATCAATCGCGGCAATCATGGTCCCCTCCTTCCATGAGATACCGGCGCATCTTGTGTTTTACCTTGCGGTCAATGGAGTCAACGACAGGGCGCAGCCGCTCCAGGTGCTCCATCTCCCGCATGCAGCGGTCGTAACGGTGCTTGCGAAAGGAGCGAATCGCCTCCTTGGCGCAGCCCTGCATAGCGCGCAAGGTAGTGACTGCTTCATTGGCGAGAACCAGCGTGGGTCGCCAATCATCGGGCGGGAAAAGCACCGGACAGCTCAGAATGGCCGAAACATTCGCCCAGTAGCCAAGGCGTTCGCCCGTATCTTTGGCGATAAGTTGAAGAAGCTCCCGCGTGTCATCGACGGGAGGGGTGGAAGAGTGAGATAGCGTCATAGAAAAAATGCATGAAGAAAGTCCTGGGACGGGGTGACGCCTTGCTCCGCCGCTGCCCCCTGGACTCTTGTGTTACGAATTGTTACTGAACTCAGCTCAACAGCCCGGCGGCGAACTCCGAGAATGCTTCGCTGTGGAGTGCTTCCTGGCGAAGGATCGGGACATAAACGAAGTTCATGCCGATCTTTTCGCGCTTGGACGTGAGCGTCCAACCGCCCTTATGGAGCCCATTTTTCAGGGAGAACTGACTGGCCGTAATGAGCGCTTTGCCAACGCGGGTGAAAGCGGTGGTGCGAAGGGTCCATAGGCCAACCCCGTAGTGGCCACCCTCGAACTCATAAGGGAACATCGCGTCTGGCCCAGTGGGCGACTTGATCAGCACGAGGGCGTGCAGCATCGGCCCGAACGGCGGTTTTTGGTTATCCTTCCAATCGATCCAGCCGCCAGCTTGCTTCACCTCTTCGAGCGTGTCGAAAACGCGGGGCATTTCCTCGCCTCCGTATTCAACATACTCGGTGTATTGCTTGCGGATTCTGAGAACCGTTATCGAGAGCGCCTTAGTGCCATCGGTCAGAACCGCTTCCTTGTTGTAGACGAACGCGCCGGGCTGGAATGTTTCGGAAAGCGGCCCCACCGACTGCACAAGGTGCAGCTTGGGAATTACGTAATCTTCGGGTAGGAACTCTCCTTCCACAGACTCAGAGTGCGCGGGTGGCGGGACGGGTTCCTCCGTGGGGATTCGCACGGCCTGCTCCACAACGGCGATTTCTTTAGAGGCGGCGGGTGCCGTTCCTTCGTTTTTTTTGAATGAACTTAACATTGGTTATTTCTTTGTTTTGGCGAGGTAGAGTGTTTCTTTCGCCGTCTCGACAACGCCGAGATCAGCCAGGGCCTCGCATAGCTCCTGTTTCGCCTTGGTTTTGGCTCCACGCGGGGCGGCCTCGGCAAAAACGGTTTCAAGTTTGGGAAGGGATACGTCGCAACAACCAATGAATTGATCCGGCGTCATGCGCTCCCGGACGGCCAGCCAGGCTGCAAGCGGAGCGGTAATTTTCCGTGTGCCCGCCCGTTCGCGCAGTTCGTAACCGGGAATCTCCTGGCCTCCGAGGCGCAGCTGAAGTGCGTGGTGTTTCACCGAATCGCACCATTTTTCCATCACGCGGGCGACGGCGAGCGCCTTGCTCATATCGGCGGGATCAACAATATGACCCGGATGGAATTGCTCGGGCAGTTTGAGTTCCTCGTCGTAGCCGGTCGCGATCACCAACGCATGCTGATGGAGCGCGGAACAGGTGGCCTGCCGGGCGCAGTATAGGCAATGCTCGGTTGGGCAGAGCGTTTGTTCAGCGGACTCGCACCGCGCGATGATGGTCTCGACACGGAGCCGCAGGCGCAGCATGTCCGAGCGGTGGTAAACTGCTGTTGAAACTTCGTCCCGGCGCGGGAGAAGCAGAAACGCCTTAACGGTGTTGACGTTGGGCCATTCTTCAAAGACTCCAATGACGTAGGCTTGAACCTGCGGATTGATCTCGGCGTCGGGGACAGACCGACGGCCCATCTTGTAATCGAACAGGAGTGCCCGGTCGCCGTGGATCGTGATTCGGTCGGCGGTGCCAAAGGTCAGCCCGCCGCAGATGGATAGTTTGTGTTCTTTGTAAATTTGCATAGGTAAAATTTCGCGGGGTTTGGGTTACCGGGCAGCCCCGGAGAATTGAGCCTCCTCGGCAGCGACGAAGTCCCTGCAAATGGCCACGACCTGCAATTGCTCCTCGTCGAGCCCCTCGGTCTTGCCCGTTTCAACGGCGGCGTGCAGCCGGGTGCCTTCCTCGGCTGCCGGGCTGGATTCCTCGCGGTTGGTATAGCCGGGGCATATTTCCTTGTAATGGAGGCCGCTCGGCGAGTGTTTGGCGTGCTGCGGCTCTGCGGGTTGTTCTCTTAACTGCTCTTCTGTATTCATAGAGATGTGGCGGAGGTCGCCGTCGTTGAGGGTGTCGATGCAGGCGAGCTTTGCCTCGACTGCCGCGCACGCGTGCTCCTCGACGGTCCCGGAAGCGAAGACGATCTTCTGTATGGAATGGGCACCACCGGAGCGGTGGACGCGACCCAACGCCTGGCGCAAGTCCTGTGCGGAAAACGTGGGCGAGATGAGTGAGAGCCGGGGCTTTACGCCGGTTGGGTCATGGAGTGAAACGCCCACGCCCCCTGCGCGAATATTACAGACAATGATCGCTTCTTCGTTCGATTGAAAACGGCGGATGGCTTCCTCCCGCACACCGGCGCTCTGGCCGCCACGGATGATGCAATCGGTGGCAAGCGCCTCAGCCAGCCCGTCAATGGACTCGTCAAAGTTTACGAAGATCGCGACCGCCATGCCTTCTGCCACTGCGTCGGTTGCCATTGCAGCCAGGGTGTCGAGTTTGAGTCGTTCAACATCCTGCCGGGCGCGCAATTGGATGGTCAGATGGTTTGCGGCAGTGGCCTCAAGCTCTTCCGCGATCTCCTCCTTGCGCTGATGGTCGTTGGTGGCGACGGCGCGATTGAGATCCATATTGAGCTGGTCGTAGACGGCCTGAATTTCCCGTTCACGCCCGGTATCAACAGGCTCTGCAATGATCAGGGTGGGAGGGAAATCAGGGATCTCCGCGATCCGCATGCGCGATCCAGCCCGCAGGTCGGTGAAAAGGCGGCAGTGAATGCGGGCGATGTCCTCGGGGCCGCCGTCAAATTCCATTCCGAACCGACCACGGTGGACGCCATGAGCACGCGCCCACGGCCAGTAATTGTGGAGCCGGTGCAGGCCGACTGCAAAGCCGACGGCTCGCATTTCGAGCGGGTTACTTGCCGCCGTGGCAGAGCAAAGCAGAGTGCGGACCTGCTGGCGGCGGGCGGCGATTAAGAGCTTGGCGTTCTGAGAATCGCGGGCCTTGCACCTCTGGACTTCGTCGAAAACCAGCAACGTGTCGGGCGTTAGGCTCCAGCGGAACTCGCCACTCTCAAAGCGACCAAGTCCAGTATTCCCGAGTTTCACCGCCTCATAATTATGGATGCCTACAACCTCGACGCCGAAGAGGGCCGCCACCTTTTTCCAAGATGGCAGCACAGCTTTCGGAGCAACCACGGCCAACCGCAGCCCAAGACGAGCTGCGGTCGCAGCGCCCACGAAGGTTTTACCTGTGCCCATGTCGCTCGAATCAAGCGCCACGCGGAGCCTCTCCAACGCATCTGCGATGCGGTCGGCGTGAGCGCGTTGATATGGAAGCAGAAGGGTTTTCATTCTCTTCTCTTTGGATTTCCCGTTGGCTGGCGATTGGTTCCAACTTTCTTTGCATCAGGTCCGAAACCGGCACGCTCGAAGTGCTGGCGCACTTGTTTCATGGCCCGGTGATGGACTGACTTGGCCAGACCAGCCGCTAGGCGCGCTTGGTCCGGGAGCATCACGGCGTGGAGTTCAACGAGGGCGCGCAGCTTCGGCGGCAGCGAGGCGAGCGCCTCCCTCATGTCGATTAAGAAATCACGGAGCCGCCATGAGTGATCATTCTCATCGACCGTCAGGTCGCAATAGGTGGCACCTTCTTCCTCAAAGTCGGGTATCGGCTCGTCGAGTGAGTAACTCTCAAGGTACGGGTCCCGCCTTTTTCGCCTGCGGTTGCGGTATAGCTGAGCCGCTTTTTTGTCGAGGACGCCCCCGATGAACGTGAGCTTGCCTCGCCGCTCGGAATCAAACTTTGGAAGCTGCTCGAGGGCAGCGCAGATGAGTTCCTGCTGGAGGTCTTCGAGATCATCGCTCCCAAAGCCGATCTTTCCGATGAGTGAATGGGCGCGCTTTGCTGCAAGCCTTACGACATCGGCGTCAACGCCGGTGCCGGTGTACGAATTGCGAAATTTCAATGGACCTTTCTGGCGGGCTGCCAGAGAGGCCATGTGGACGGCGATAGACGCGATTACGCGAAGGCTTTGGAAAATAAAAAGGCCGTTGCGAGAAACGCTTTCGCGCGCCCACAACGGCCTGCTCTTTGAGCCCGGCTGATTGTCAGGTGTAAGTTGACCGCCGCCGTTAGCCCCGGATCGTTGCCATGAATGGCAAACCGGCTTTGATTTCAACGGATTCGATTTCGCCGTCGGACAGCTCGGCTATCTCATCCAGGAATTGGACGACCTGCTCTTTCAGCACAAAGTCCTCGAGTGCGACCTGCTCCCGCGCACCGTTTTCCGCGCCGAACTTCACGGCACGGACCGTGACAGGGAGTGGGCTGAGCAGCGGCTCCCCGTTGTTAATGACGAGACCCCGAATCTCGCCAAAGTTGACCCGCTGCATGAGGCGGATGAGTTGCTGTTGGGCCTGTGATTGCTGTTTAAAGGTGCCGGTGTGCGGTGCCTGGGAAATTTGATTCTTCATCAATGCTTTCAAGTTGTGTTTTTTATGTTTTTTTCCCGACGGCACTCCATTGAGCACGCCGGTTGCTTAGCACGCCCATGTCAACTCAAGGGATTCCCCGGCGAGGATTAGGGGTGCGTAGTGAAGGGACTTAAACACACGTTTTCGGCACAGATTTTCAGGCTCTGCGGATTCTTGCGGTTTGCCGCGATCTGTTGCCGTTTGTTGCGGATTGCCGCCGATTTTTGCGAAAAAATATTCAGCCAGTGTACAAAAAAAGGGCGCGACGGGTCAGATCCGTCGCGCCTCTTTAAACCAAATTCTGCAGCCTAATCGGCGATATTGCCTTTAAAGCCATCTTCGTCCGCGTGCCCTTTGAGCCAGTCGAGAACCCACTCGGGCCGCGTCCGACCCAGGGGAAAAGGAGCGCCTTCCTTGCGGACCTTCTGAATAAAGCGATCAGAGACCCCAAAAATCTCTGAAATTTCACCCATGTCGTACAGGTGGAATGAGTTTGAATCGAGCGGGACCAGCGGAGATTGATTTTGAGCGTTCATTGTTTGTAGCCTCTTAAATGTTGCATCCTTACAAACATCTTTTCGCGCTACATCAACGCCCCGGCCTTAATCTTTTTCCAATTTGCTGAAGGAGATCGGTACCTGCATCTCCTGCCAGCGCGAATCGATCAAAAAATCTTCCTGAAAGACCTTCAACGCGCCCTTACGCGCTCTTTCCCATGAGGGCCGCTTGCCGTATAAAGGTTCGCCTGCCGCGCGGGTGGTCTCGACGACAGCATCCTCCAGACGAAGGTGGTGCAGCAGGCGCATGGCTCCCAGCATATTCAGGTCGTCCCGCCGGTTCCGACCCCGCTGCTCTTTCGCTGGTTTCTCACGGCTTTCACGCAGCCAAGCGGCGAACTCAGAGAGCAGCCGTTTATCATTGTGATCCCAGTTCATTTGGAACGTAAACAACTTGAGCCTCGGCGATTCCTTCTCTCCGGCTTCGGATTCAGTATCCGCTTTGATTTCCACGAGGACGATGGAATCGGACGTCCCGCACTTCATAACGCGGACCCTGACGTCCTTTGGTAATTCTTGCCATGGCGTATCGAGCATCTCGCGAAACTCGACAAGTGCAGCAGCCCGGCCACAGCCAACCCACTGCTCGGGGTCTGCCTTATATTTCTCGTAGTCCGGAGATTTTTTCACCGGAACCATATCCATCGAGGAGCCGTGCCGTAAGAGCTTCCATTCGCGACCGAATTCCCAAGCGAAGCACGCATCCAATTGATCGTAGGGGACTTTTGAAAAATCCCATTCGGTCCTCGGAATTTTGGCCTCGTAAGCGGTCGATCCTCGATTTGTAGCCCGATTCATTGCGTAGCATACTACTAATCGTTTTCCCGCTACTCAAGTCAGGATTCTCCATTCTTGCCGCCGTGGGGCGAGTGGCAATAGCGTCGTGTATCGCATGAGCGCCAAGGTCATAGCTTTTCTCAATTTCAAAGGAGGGGTGGGGAAGACAGCCAATGTTGTGAACTTGGGTGCCTGCCTTGCCCACGTTCATCGGAGGCGGGTGTTGGTCGTCGATCTTGATCCGCAGTGCAACACGACGTTCTGGCTGATGCGCCGAACTGAGTTTCTGCAAGTTACCGATAGCGCGCGTCGCGCTGCCAAAATTCAGCAGACCACATTTCAGATTTTCAAGGACGCGATTTGCGGCACCGAGCTATTCAATTTGCAGGAAGCCATCGTGCGAGGAGTTCCTCGAAACGATATCGGGACGGAGATTATTCCGCGGCTGCACTTGTTGCAGGGAGCAATCGATCTCCTCGATATCGAGTTCGACGTCACGCAAAACGCGGTGCACCGCTTTCGCCCCAGCCTGCGGAACGCGCT
>Ga0364914_10411_pt1 | contig 13833 bp, 9 predicted proteins | sample ExccelJu500001D3_3_FD_206954 | JGI IMG/M metagenome (GOLD analysis project Ga0364914, IMG submission 206954) | Enriched cells from Trout Bog Lake Hypolimnion, Wisconsin, USA - BchlTB.June25.5000.01.D3 | ecosystem: Environmental > Aquatic > Freshwater > Lake > Hypolimnion/Profundal zone | place... | reverse complement strand
ATATCATAATATTTGTGAATATTAAATAATTAAATGCATTAAAACCAATTATTAGAAGAACCCTTAAGGCAGTCGTATGAGAGGGTTGCAAAAAAAGCGCTTCACAAACAGAGTTCTCATGCCAGGGCAAATCAATTCAAAAAAGCTAGAAAACAGACGAAGAAACTAAAAATCTGCCTTGGGAGAGTGACGAGAGATACCAGAAGAAAAATGAAAATGCTCAGTCCGGTATTGGAAAAACTACTCTCTATTTCAGATAAAGTCTTATCTCAAGAGAGGAGCAGCAAGAACAAAATCTATTCCATACATGAAACAGAAGTTGAGTGCATAAGCAAAGGCAAGCCCCACAAGAAATATGAGTTTGGATGTAAAGTTGGATTTGTTACTTCAGCCACCTCCAATTGGATAATTGGAGCAAAGGCATTCCATGGTAATCCTTATGATGGGCATACTCTAAAGAGAGCATTGAGCAGGCAACTTGTGATATGGGCTATCGCAAGCATGATTACAAGGGCAAATGCATAGTTCAAATAGTCAACAGGTATCGAAAGAAAATACCAAGAGCAATTAGGAAATGGTGGAAAAGAAGATCTGCTATCGAACCGGTAATAGGCCATATGAAAAATGATAACAGAATGAACTGCAACAAATTAAAAGGAAAACTTGGAGACAATATAAATGCAATCCTGTCCGCATGCGGTTTTAACTTTAGAAAATTACTAAGGGCTATGGCCCTATTTTTTGTTTTTGTTCTGAAAATGGCTGTTCTTGCTTTTTTGACAGAAGAAAAACTCCCTAAAGAACTATCTCTTGTATATTTGCATGAGTATAATTTCGGAGTAGCTTCCTAAAAATGGGGGGCAATGTGGACTAATATACTATCGGGAAAGCAAGAAGAAAATGTTAAGATTCCTGTTTCTGTAACATTAGTCACTATAAATTGTATCCTCATTCCAAAGTTTGTTTTATATTAATCCTGCAAATTGTATATTTGGCCGTAAGATATCATTCTACGATTGGTATTTTAAGCAGTTTGAATAAAAGTCTATTTCCAACCATACAAAAATACAGCATCTTTGGAGCTATACTTAAATTTTCCTTTAGGTAATTTCTCAAGTTCACCAGCACATGATTCTTCCTACATTTCCAAAGAAATATCGACTGCTTTTACGGAATGGGTAAGAGCTCCGACTGATATAAAATCAACACCAAGTTTTGCAATGTAAGGGATGCGCTCAAGAGTAATCCCTCCGCTCGCTTCAAGCTTAACCTTTCCTGAATTCAGCTTTACAGCTTCTTTCATTTGTTCATTGTTCATATTATCCAGAAGAATATATTCGGGAGACTCTTTCAGCACTATCTTAAATTCATCGAGATTGTCAACTTCAACCTCTATCTCCAGGTTTGGATACATTGCCCTAGCTCTTCTAATAGCGGCAATAAGACCGTTAGAACCTCTAAGTCCCGCAAGGTAACGGTGATTATCCTTGATCATTATCCTGTCATAAAGGCCTATTCTGTGATTGGTGCCGCCGCCGGCAGTCACCGCATATTTTTCAAGATTTCTCCAAGCCGGAGTAGTTTTTCTGGTGTCGAGTATTTTCGTGCTAGTTCCATTAACTGCGTTTACATATTTTTTTGTAATAGTAGCTATCCCGCAAAGCCTCTGAAGAAAATTCAGGGCCGTCCTTTCTCCCGTTAAAATTGCTCTGGCATTTCCTGTTACTGTCGCCATACAGGCTCTTGATTTTAAAACATCTCCTTCATTGCAATGAGGAACCCAAACAATTTTACTGTCCAGCTTTTTAAAAACAGCCTCGGCGATAGGAAGTCCGGCACAAATGCAGTCCTCTCTTGTAACAAATCTGGCTTCCGTTTTTACATTTTCTGGAACAACAGAAAGGCTTGTCACATCGCCAGTCTTAATATCTTCATCTATAGCAAGTTCAATAAGTTTATTTATTCTATTCCAATCAAGTTTTGGCAAATTTTGACTCATTTTATTATTCATGTTAAACTCCATTTTACAGCCAGAAAAAACTTATAATTACTTCATCTTCTACTCTGCAAATATTAAAAAAGGCGCCGATAATAAGTAGATATTTCAAATATATGTTAATTACCACTAAGTTACAAAAAAACAAGGCTGTTGACAACCTGTTAATAACCTGTTTGATTACTGTATATTTCTAAGATCGATTAGGCTTTTTATATTTATTTTTATAGATTAGAAATCAGCCCCATCTTTTGTAGAATCTTCCGTAATTACTTTTTTAAATAAGTATGAAAATATAGTGTTATTTTTTGCTTGTTCATACATTGTTTAATATGTGGGTTTATCCAAATAATAATTAGTGCCCAACGGTTTGGGAAAACAAATTGATTGTAACAACACCGGCAATTATCAACAACATCCCAATAACCGCAGGAATATCTGGTATTTGCTTAAAGTATATCATTCCTAATATTGCAATAAGAATAATTCCAGCTCCTGACCATATAGCATAGGCAACTCCCAACTGTATTGTTTTTAATACCAAGCTAAGGCAATAAAACGAAGTGCCGTAGCAAACTATAACGATTATACTTGGAATGATCCTTGTAAACTGTTCAGACGTTTTGAGGGTAGTTGTACCAATAACTTCCGCAACTATTGCTATGAAAAGATATATATGCCCCATACGTTTTTCCCTTATCCATATTTATGGTTTTAAAAATATTTCTACTATTTCTCGGTCTTTCAGTTTCGAACCATCTGCGTCCTGAACCCAAATTGAATTCTCTTTAATGTTTTGCTTATCTATCATGACATTTAGGGGTATTGTCATTGAATCAGTAAACAAATCAATCTTATAGTTTCTAGGATAGTGTGGAACTATTCCATAATCAACGACACATTTTGTTTCTGGAGAAGATTTAATTACCCTACCTTCCATTCTATAGTTACAGTCAAGCATTTTATAGGCAATATCAAACCTAGCGGAAGTAAGTTCTTTTCTTATTCTGGTGCTGCTTACGAGAATTCCATCTAGAAACACCTGCTCAACCGAATATAATTTAAACCCTTTTTTCTCAGCCAGTCGTTCAAGCAGTTTAACATCACCCTTAGCTTCTGCTCCGAACTTCCAGTTTTCTCCAACACATATTGCTTTTAGCTTAATATTGTTATCTTTTATCAGATAATCTACAAACTGTTCTGGAGGCATCCCTGATATTTTTTCAGTAAAATTTACTGTCACAACTGCTTTGATCCCCAGTTGCCCCAACAGCTCGACTTTTGACTTTTGCGAGCGAAGAAGTTTTAATGTCGATTCCTGAATAAGGAAGTGGCGTGGGTGAGGATGAAAAGTAATTACAACAGGCACTGCATCATATTCTTCTGCCGCAACTAACAATCTGCTTATTATTGTCCTGTGACCAAGATGAATTCCGTCAAAAACGCCGATAGCTGCGACGATATTGTTAAATCCAAACTTCTCCAGGCAATTAAGTTCATTGACCTCGACAGGTGCAGAATATTTCATTTTTAGTTTAGATTTTCTCTATATTAGCGCCAAGCTTCTTGAAGTCTCTGATAAAGCCTGGATATGTAACTGAAAAATCTCCAGCATTTTCAACAATCGTTTCACCATCCAAAGCCATGCCGGCAATACATAGAGACATTATTATTCTATGGTCTCCATGCCCGTTGACTATGGCAGAATGAAGCTTGGTCCCTTCAATGACGAGTCCATCGTTAAGTTCTTCTATTTTAGCTCCCATTTTTTTCAGTTCCTTAGCCATAGCAGCGATACGGTCAGTTTCTTTGATGCGCACATGCGGAGCTTTATTCAGAATAGTTTTTCCTTTGGCAAAACAGGCTGTAACAGCCATAATAGGTAAGGCATCCGGTATATTGTTCATATTTATTTCCCTGTCTCCAATCAGGATGCCGGTTTTTCTGATATTTACTTCATCGGAAAATCTTTCTATTCTCATTCCCATTTTTTCGAGAATATCAAATAGTTCCTTATCTCCTTGTTTATCTTCAAAATCCAGATTTTTTATAGAAATAGGGCTCTTTGTGATGGCAGAAGCGACAAGAGGAAAAGAAGCCGTTGAAAAATCTGCGGGAATATTTTTTGAAAAATGCTTATATTTTTGCCCACCCTTAACCACAAATTTCGAATAATCAGGCTCATATGTAAAATCTATGTTCAAAAATTTCAGCCAGTCAACAGTAACATCGATATAAGATTTTTCGTTAAGCTTAATTACATGAATTTCAGTATCTTTCTTCGCAAATGGAGCAGCAAAAAGCAGAGCCGAAACAAATTGTGAAGATTTCCCTTCAACAATGGTTTGCCCGCCTCTAAGCGGACCTTTTACGGTTAATGGGCATTTTCCCCCTTCAGAAGAAGTAATTTTCGCTCCAAGCTTGCTCATTGCCGATATCAGAGGGCCCATCGGCCTTCCGCGAAGAGAACTATCACCGTCAAAACATATTTTTAAATCAGTAGTAGCGACAGCGCCTGTAAGAAGCCTTAAAGAAGTTCCTGAGTTACCAAGATAAATAATTTCATCATTTGGATTCGAAAGATTGCCTCCGGTCCCAGTAATTTCCCAGACCAATACGTCGTTATCCAATGAGTCTTCGAATTTTGCGCCAAGTTTTCTTGCCGCATAAAGAGCAGATTCGGTATCGTCGGAAACAAGAGGGTTTCTTATATAAGATTTTCCCTCGGCTAAGAGAGCTGCTATAATAGCTCTTATAGTATGAGATTTTGAGCCTGGAACTGAAACAGCCCCCTGCAGTGCTGATTGGGAAACTTTTATTTTCATCAAATATACCAATACTATGTTTTTTCCTTTTTCATACTCTAAAGGATTGACTTGCTAAATCAAAGACTATTAGCTATGAATTTATGGCAAATTTATTTTGGGAACATGTCTATGGTATTCCTGAATACTGCAAACATCAATACGCTCTATGCCTTTTAATGCTTTTAAGCCGTCAATGGTAGCCGCAAGCTGACTTAGCGTAGTCATTATAGGAATCCCCCTTGATACAGCCTCTGCTCTCATTAATATTTCGTCTACCATCGGAGTAGGGCCTGACCCGGGAGTGTTAATAATCCATTTCACCCTGTCTTCTTTCATCAAGTCTATTGCATTGGGTCGTCCCTGCCCAATCATAAACACGGCATTTGTAGGTATCCCTTTTTCGTAGAGGTAAGTAGCTGTTCCAAGTGTAGCATAAATTGTAAACCCTAAGCCAATAAGGTCTTTTGCCATAGGAATTACATCAGGATGTTCAATATCCGTTACGCTTATACTAAGAAAGATATTGCCACTCTTCGGAGGATTTGATCCGGAAGCTATCTGCGCTTTAAGAAACGCTATCCCGGAACTAAAGTCAATACCCATTACTTCTCCTGTTGATCTCATTTCAGGAGTAAGAACTATGTCAGCTCCCGGGAATTTATTGAAGGGGAATACTGCTTCTTTCACAGAGACATGTCCTGGAATATATTCTCTTGTAAATTTTAAATCCTTCAATGTCTTTCCTACCATTAAAAGAGCTGCTATTTTCGCAACAGGAAGCCCTATCGCCTTGCTCACGAACGGAACAGTTCTGGAAGCTCTAGGATTAACTTCAAGCACATAGACAATATTGTCCTTTATTGCGTACTGAACATTCATTAGGCCGCAAACATTTAGTACCTTTGCCATACTCAAGGTGTTTTCTCTTATAGTGGCGAGAATTTCCTTGTTTAATGTCATTGTAGGTATCATGCAAGTTGAGTCTCCGGAGTGAATTCCCGCAAGCTCTACGTGTTCCATTATTCCTGCGATTACGGAATCTTTGCCATCGGAAAGGCAATCCACATCCACTTCAAGTGCATTATCAAGGTATCTGTCTATGAGCACCGGACTCTCCGCGGATACTTCAATAGTTTCCTGCATATATTTTCTCAGATACTTTTCCTTGTACACAATCATCATGGACCTGCCGCCAAGCACATAAGATGGCCTTACAAGTACAGGATAGCCTATCCTTTCTGCCACTTTAACAGCATCTTCTTCATTGGTTGCAGTTCCGCTTTCAGGCTGATTTATATTAAGTGAACTAATCAGCTTTTGAAATTCATCTCTGTTTTCTGCCTTTTCGATATTCGCGGGAGAAGTTCCTATGATTTTTACGCCATTCTTTTCCAAATCTTTTGCAAGGTTAAGAGGGGTTTGTCCACCAAATTGAACAATTACTCCATCGCACTGTTCGCGCTCATAAATATTTAAAACATCTTCCAATGTAAGCGGTTCAAAATAAAGCTTGTCGCTGGTATCATAATCTGTAGAAACTGTTTCAGGATTACTATTTACCATTATCGTTTCAAAACCTGCCTTGTGGAGCGCAAAGCTTGCGTGCACACAACAGTAATCAAATTCAATTCCCTGTCCTATCCTGTTTGGCCCTCCGCCAAGAATCATAATCTTTTTTTTGTCGGAAATCTTCAACTTCTCATCTAAACTCCCATAAGAAGAATAAAAGTACGGAGTAAACGCTTCAAACTCTCCGGCACAGGTATCTACAAGATTATAAACAGGAACCAGATTTAGTTCCTTTCTCGCTTTTCTTACTTTGCTCTCTGCTGTTTTTAACAACCATGCAATTTGTTTATCGGAATATCCAAATTCTTTTATCTGAAAAAATAAGTCATAATCTTTTTTCAGATTTTCAATTGATCCTACTCTTTTTATTTCATCTTCATACAAAGCAAGTTCCTGCATATGCCGCAAAAACCACTTATCTATATTGGTAAGAAAATTCACTTCTTCAAGAGGCCATCCTCTTTTAAATGCTTCTCTTATGTAAAATAACCTCAAAGCATTAGGCCGTATAAGCTCAGCTCTTACAATATCGTCAGTTTTATCTTCGAAAACCTTATCTTTCCCATCAGCGCCAAATCCGAATCTTCCGATTTCAAGAGACCTCAAAGCCTTCTGAAGAGACATTTTAAAGTTTTTACCGATGCTCATCGTTTCTCCCACAGACTTCATTTGCGTCGTAAGTGTTGAATCGGTATTTGGAAATTTTTCGAAAGCAAACCGTGGAATTTTCGTAACGACATAATCTATGGCCGGTTCGAAAGAGGCCGGAGTTTTCTTTGTAATATCGTTTGAAAGCTCATCCAGCGTATAGCCTATTGCTAGTTTCGCCGCTATTTTTGCTATGGGGAATCCTGTAGCCTTTGAAGCCAACGCGCTTGACCTTGAAACACGCGGGTTCATTTCAATTATAATCATTCTTCCATCAACTGGATTCAATGCCCATTGCACATTGGAACCTCCAGTTTCTACTCCTATAGCTCGCATAACCTTGAGAGACGCATCTCTCATTTTCTGATATTCTCTATCGGTAAGAGTTTGCGCAGGAGCTACAGTAACACTATCGCCGGTATGAATTCCCATCGGATCAATATTCTCAATCGAACATACAATCACAGCGTTATCTTTTTTGTCCCGCATCACTTCAAGTTCAAATTCTTTCCAACCTATCAAAGATTCTTCTATCAGAACCTCTCTGTTCGGGCTGGCATCAAGTCCGCGAATTACAATCCTTTCAAAATCTTCGGCACTATAAGCAATCCCGCCTCCAGTACCACCGAGAGTAAAACCTGGTCTTATTATAAGAGGAAATTTACCTATCTTGGAGGCTATCTGTCTTGCCTCCTCCATTGAGTGCGCAGAACCGCTCATAGGCACTTCAATGCCGATGTTTTTCATTACCTGCTTGAAAAGGGCTCTGTCCTCAGCTTTTCTTATTACTTCAGCCTGAGCCCCAATCATTTTTATTCTATAATAATCAAGTATGCCCGAATCATGGAGCTCCATTGCAAGGTTTAATGCGGTTTGTCCACCGAGCGTAGGGAGCAGTGCGTCCGGCCGCTCTCTTCTGATAATTTCATGTAGAATATCTTTAGTAAGAGGTTCTATGTAGGTACGATCAGCAAACTCAGGATCAGTCATTATCGTAGCAGGGTTACTGTTAATCAGTACCACTTCGTAGCCCTCTTCTTTTAATGCCTTACATGCCTGTACGCCGGAATAGTCAAACTCACAGGCCTGGCCAATAACAATCGGCCCCGAACCTATCAACATTATCTTCTTTATATCCGTTCTCTTTGGCATAAGTTTGTTACTCCTTATTACTACATTGAGATGTTTTTTAATGATTGTAACGCTTTTTTAGGCGGTATCTTAAAATCTTTACTTAAATAAATGGGTACATTATTTTCATAGTAAATACCATACTCACTGTGAGTCATTCCTACCTGCTTAACATCATTTAATACTTTTTTGGGGCCAGTTATTCCGTCTGGTTCGATTGAAATGACAACTGTTTTTTCTGGAAGATCTTTAGGATTCCAAAGATAATACTGAAGGTGCCCGCATATTACCTGAGGAAGGTGGTGCTTTTCTCTATAAAAATCAATTGCGCTGGCCTCTCCATAATTCTGAACTACAATAACAGCATTTTTCTTGTCCTCGCTAGACAAAGAATTATATATTCTGCCAAATTCAGCCGCCATTTCTTCCCAGCCAAACCTGTCGGAAAAATGATGAGGAATAACTGTTTGTTTTATGCCGCGCTGTGCAGTCTGGAAACTCGGTAAAATATGATTAACAATTTCGGCATACTTTATAAACATTTGTATCGGGAAAATAGATTTTACATAGGGAACAAAGAAAAGCCCTACTGCTACAATTAGGGTAGTATAAATAGTTAACAACCAGTTGATTTTAGATTTTTCTGCAAAAAAAGATTCAATACAAATGGCTCCTCCTGCAAATAATACGACATAGTAAGGCAGATTGAGGTAAAATTTAGCGTGAAGGACAACACAAAGCATCAGAACAGTAAAGTAAGTAATCCCGATTAGCCTAAACTTTTTCCCCACTTTATTAAAGAGAAAATAGTAAATCCCTATTACCCAGATGGGCAAAGTAAGAAGATTCAATGCACACGCCTGTTCTTTAATACGTTCAAAAATAGTTATGGGCTGAGTTTGTGAGCTGTAATTAATAAAATATTCTAATGTTATAAAGTCATGAGCAGCTATCCAGATGAGATATGAAGAAACGATAAGCAAGGCGACTATTTCGCCCATCCAAAATTGATAGGTAAAAAAATACTTTCTTTGTGAAGTCAAAATCAGGGCAATTGCAATGCCTGCTCCCAGCCACAATATGTCAAATTTTGACATTAATCCTAAACCTGTCGCAATACCAAAGTATATCCAATATTTTTTATTCTCAGAAGACAGTAAAACGACTAAAAAATACAGATCCAATGTCCAGAATATTTGATTAAGGCAATCGTAATTGCACATCGATGATATAGCAACATAATGCGGTGCAAGAGATACACAAAGCAAAGCAAGAGCTTGCGCAAAGAGCTTGCCTCCCATTTTTTTAACCATCATCCAGACAATAATAAGAACCAGTACCCCGGTCATTCCAGAAAAAAGATGAATGGCAAGTAGAGAATTTCCTATTGTGCAGCGAAGTAGCGCTATGCAAAGCGGCAGCAGCGGCGGAACATCGATATAGCCCCAATCAAGATGATGACTCAATGCAATATAGTACAATTCATCCCTGAAATATCCATATTCAAATGGGAAGGCGCATATTACAAGTCTTAGCAGAATAAAGAACCCTAAAATCAAAGCTTCTTTGTTGTTATTAATCCACGATTTGTTCATCATTTCGTTTTGCATATTATTTTTTACGAGAACGTGTTAATTGGTATTTGTCTAAATATTCTCCTTGAATTTTTTGCATGTATACGAATATTCCCGGGGTAACAAAAAGTGTGATAATTTGTGAAGCGATTAATCCGCCGACTATCATTAACCCTAATGGTCTGCGCAGAGATGAATCAGCTCCTATTCCTATGACAATCGGAAGCGCTCCGACTATAGAGGTAAGTCCAGTCATAAGAATAGGTCTAAATCGTATAAGACATGCATTATATATAGCATCAATAGGGGTTTTATTTTGATCCCGCATTTCCTGTATAGCAAAATCAACCATCATAATACCATTTTTGACTACAATCCCCATCAGAAGAAATATTCCAACGTATGCAAAAATGGATAGTTCTGAACGGCACAGCAATAATGTAGCCAGTCCACCTACTGTAGCTATTGGCAAGGTAGTTAATACTGTAAAAGGATGAATATAGCTTTCATATAACACACCCAATAGAATATACAGAAGAAATATAGCTATAAATATCAATATCCCCATAGAGTGAACTACTGACAAAAATTGCTGAGCCGTTCCCTCAAAATTGCCACAGACAGAAACAGGGAAAATTTGCTTTGCCAGGGCATTTATTTTCTGTGTGACGACACTCAGTGGAATTTCGGGCCTTATGTTAAAAGATATGGTAGCGCCTATTAATTGCTGATAATGCTTAACTGAAGCAGGACCGACAGTTTCTTTCCATTTGGCAACGCTGCTCAATGGCACTAACTGACCTGTAGTTAAAGACTTAACAAATATTTGGGACAAGTTTTCAGTGGAGTATCTATACTTGTTTTGAGCCTCGAGATAAACCTCATACTGCTGTGTCCCTTCAGAAAATTGTGTTACCTTTTTCTTGGCGTATGCCGCATCAAGAGAATCCTCTATATCTTTAACCCTCACTCCAAGGGAAGAAGCTTTATCATGCAGTATTTCAAATGTTATTACCGGCACATTAAGCTTAACGTCACTTTCTACATCGCTGAGTTCTGGCATTTTTTTCATTTGTTTTTCGAGTTCAAGTGTGCTGTTATACACGTTTTTATCAGACATGCCTGTAATAACGTAAGAATATGACCTACCACCTGCAGTGGTTACCCCGCCTGCAGATATTGGTAATACCGGTTGTGCTCCTAAATAAACAGTTCCAAGTCGGAATGGAATTTCCGCCATTTTTTTCTGAAGGCCCGCAAGTACTTCTTCGATAGGTTTTCTCTTTTTGAGTGGTTTTAATGAAACTCCAATACTACCAGTAGACTGGTTTACTCCGGGATTTCCTCCTGTTATTACAGAACATGTAAAAACATTAGGATCATTTTTCAAGATATTATAAACATAGTTTTGAAATTTCCGGATTTGGCTTGATGATGTCCCTTGGGGGGTAACAATTGCCCCTCCAAGTAGCCCGCTATCTCCCTTAGGTATAAAAGATTTTGGAACATAAAAATAGGACACAAAAGTCCCAATTATACACAAAAGCCATATAACTACTGATAAATAAGGGCGATTGAGAAAATATCTTAGTGCTATCTCATATTTTTTAATTATTCGCGCTAATATATCAGCATTAAATCTCTGAACTATTGATTTTTTTGTTTTGTTTAAAGAAGAAGGAGCAAGCATATAGGCATTCATCATAGGTGTAAGCGTAAGAGAAAGTATTCCTGAACAAAATACGGCGATAATAACCGTAAAAGCAAATTCTTTAAAAACCCTTCCAATAATTCCTTCCAGGAAAACTATAGGAATGAAAACTATGATTAAGGATAAAGACATTGATACAACAGAACTGGTAATTTCTTTAACGCTTTTTATAGAAGCTTCGAGTGTAGACATTCCTGTTTCTATATGCCTAATAGTGTTTTCCAAAACAACAATGCTGTCATCTACTGCAAATCCTATAGTTAGAATGAGTGCAAGCAGAGAAAGATTGTCTATACTGAATCCTGCAAGATACATTATTAGAAAAGTCGCAATAACAGTTACTATCAGAACAATTCCAGGAATAATTGTGTCCGTAAATCTTCCTAAAAAGAAAAACATGACTAAAATAACAAGGATAAATGCAAAAAGTAACGTTTCTTTGACGTCATTAATAGATGCTATAACACTCTGAGACATGTCATAAACAAATACTGAAGTTATACACTTCGGTAAGCTGGGTTTTATTCTATTAATTAACTCCTTAACATCATTTGCTATTTTTACGGTATTGGCGCCGGATTGTTTTATTATGTTAAGAACAAAGTAATTGCCATATTTTGGTTCTCCAACAACTTCGCCATACGCATGTGCGTGAAAATTTTCATTTGATGTTGAGCGATAAACTGTCCCTATATCAGATATTCTGACCGGCTCTTCCATGCTGTATTTTACAACAAGATTATTGTAACCATTAACTGTAGTTAATTGTCCTTTGGGATTGATGGAATATGTAGAATATTTGTTGTTTAACCCACCGCCACTGGAAATTACATTGGTATTGGTTATAGCATCAATTACATCAGAAAAAGTTACATTATATGCAGTCATTTTTGTTGGATCAAGCTTTATCCTAATAGCAAACGGATATCCTTCAGTTTCTACACTTGCGACCCCTTCAATTATGCTTATCGGCTGTATTGCCCTTGTATTAACCAAATTATACAACTCTTTATGATTTAAATTGTTAGAATAAAATGCATATTGTATGATAGGGAAATCGGTAGGATTTATCCTTTTAAATGTAGGATCTTGTGGAAGCGGTGGCAAGTCTGGTTTTGCCCTTTGAATAGCAGCTTGAACGTCCGGAGTAACCTGACTTAATGCTTTGTTTAAGTCAAAGTTTAAAATTATTTGTGTAGATCCATCCGAGCTGTTTGAGATAATATTTGTCAATCCCGGAATTCTCATACATTGCCTTTCCAAAGGGGCAGCAACGCTTGAAGCCATTATTTGTGGATTTGCTCCGGGGTAAGATGCAGAAATTGTTATTACAGGATATTCTACATCTGGCAAATTAGCAATTGGCAATTTAAAATATGCCAGTATCCCAAAAATTATTATAGCAATTGTTAATAATGCAGTTGTTATTGGCCTGTTTATGAATATGTCAGAAATATTTTTCATATGCTTACCTTGTCATTATGACATGCACGTTATTATGGGGCAATATTCATAACTTTAACAGGAACCCCAGGAGCTAAATTTAATAATCCCGTTGTAATAACTTTTTCTCCCGCTTTTAAATTTCCTTTTTCAACAACAAAATATTTTCCCTGCTTCTGTCCAATCTTTATATTTTTAATTTCTGCCTTCCCATCAGACGTAACAACGAAAATATAATGCCCAACCGGACCAATCTTTACTCCGCTTCTCGGGACAAGCAGTGCATTTTGCTTTTCACTTACAATTAGTCTGACATTTGCAAATTGTCCCGGTAAAAGCTTTGCTTGCGGGTTGGGAACAATAGCGCGCAATGACACTGTGCCTGAAGTAATGCTGGCAGTATTATTCAGAAATTTAAGAGCCCCCACGAATTTTTCCGTTTGCAAATTTCCTTCATTATTTATCTTCTTTACATACACAAATATCACTAAGTCTTTCAGAGCAAGAGCATCCCTTAATCGTGGAATATTGTTGGCTGAAACCATAAAATCGATATATAATGGGTTTATATTTTTTATGTTTGCTACAGGAGTCAGGTTAACGCTTGGATTAATAAAATTACCCACATCCATTTTTGTAATTCCCATGACCCCGTCTATTGGAGAAGAAATAGAACAGTATTTCAAGTTAAGCTCATCCGACAAGACAGTAGCTTCGTTTTCTTTAACTGTTGCTATAGCTTTTGCAAGATTTATTTTCATTGTTTCGTAACTTTGTGATGCCATAGCTCCAGTTTGCGCAAGAGGACTATTCTTATTAACGAAAAATTGTTGGAGTTGTAAATCGGCCACATCTTTGTCCAGTGCAGCTTTATCTCTTTTTAGAGCTAATTCGTACATCTCGGGGTTAAGGCTGATTATAAGATCTCCTTTTTTTACGAGAGAGCCTTCTTTA
>Ga0364914_10400_pt1 | contig 14050 bp, 11 predicted proteins | sample ExccelJu500001D3_3_FD_206954 | JGI IMG/M metagenome (GOLD analysis project Ga0364914, IMG submission 206954) | Enriched cells from Trout Bog Lake Hypolimnion, Wisconsin, USA - BchlTB.June25.5000.01.D3 | ecosystem: Environmental > Aquatic > Freshwater > Lake > Hypolimnion/Profundal zone | place... | reverse complement strand
TGTACCTCACATCCTGCTTTTTCCAGTATTTTTACCGTGTTAAAGCCTGTATTTGGATAGAGTTGATCAATGAAACAGGGAATAAACAATTGAACTTTTGTCATTTTATGATGTCTTAGATACCTTTTTATTCAACACGCAGTGCTTGTTCAAAGCGTTCTAAGAAGAGGAGTGCGTCTTGATGTGTCAGACAAAGTGGTGGCAGCAGGCGAATGACATGTGTCCCGCTGCTTCCGGTAAATACTTTTTGTTCAAATAGCAACCGGCGACGCAGATCGGTAACTGAATTCTCCATCTCAATGCCGATCATCAAACCTAAACCGCGAACTTCTTTGATTTGAGAGAATGCAGACAGTTCTTTCAGCAAAAAATCACCTACTTGTTTTGCGTTTTCAATCAAATGTTCGTTTTCGAAAATATCCAATACGGCTATGGCGGCTGTACATGCTAAATGGTTGCCACCAAAAGTTGTACCCAATTGTCCGTGTACAGCTTGAAAATGAGGTGCAATGAGTACTGCGCCAATAGGAAATCCATTTCCCATTCCTTTGGCTACAGTGATCAAATCAGGTCGAATGTCGGCATATTGATGTGCAAAAAATTTACCGCTTCGCCCATAACCAGATTGTATCTCGTCAAGAATCAATACGGTATTTGTACGCTTACACTCCTTGCTGAGGTGTTTCAGGAAATGCGTATCAGGTAGGCGAATGCCACCCACACCTTGAATTCCTTCGATGATCACAGCACAAACATCTTTTTTGTTCAACTCTTTTGTCACGGCTTCCAAATCGTTGAGCGGTAAAAAGGTGACTTCCAGTCCGGCATTAACCGGTGCAATAATTTTAGGATTATCAGTCACGCGCGCAGCAGCAGAAGTACGGCCATGAAAACTTTTGCCAAATGCAATAATTCGTTTTCGTCCATTGTAAAAAGAGGCTAACTTTAGTGCGTTTTCATTTGCTTCAGCTCCAGAGTTGATCAAAAAAAGGCTGTAATCCTCATATCCCGATGCGAAGCCTAATTTTTCAGCTAAAGTGACTTGCAGGCTGTTGTGAACGGAGTTTGAGTAAAAGCCCAATTTGTTGAGTTGATCAGTAATGCGTTGAACGTATAGCGGATGGGAGTGTCCTACGGAAATAACAGCATGGCCTCCATACAAGTCGAGGTATTCATTTCCTAACATATCATACGTGCGGCATCCGCGTCCTTTGACAATTTCGACATCGAATAAAGGATAAACGTCAAAAGGTTTCATTTGATTTATTTGTTTTTACATGAAGAACATTGGACATTGTCACTATTCATCGTGATTATTGAAAGCTATTTTTCTTTGAAGTCTGTCAATCTTGACAAAAGAAAGAAAACAGTAATTATTTGGTGGTTTATATTGGAATTTTATCAATACGGCGTTGGTGACGTCCTCCTTCAAAATCGGTAGAAAGAAACTTTTTCACCATTTCGAGTGCTGAGGCATTATCAATAAAGCGACCGGGAAGTGATAACACATTAGCATTGTTATGTTGACGGGCTAATGCTGCCAATTCAGGTGTCCAGCACAGGGCGGCACGAATGCCCTGGTGTTTGTTAACCGTTATGTTGATCCCATTGCCGCTACCACAGATAGCAATGCCATAATCAAATTCACCTTTTTCAACGGCTTCTGCCAATCGGTGACCGAAATCAGCATAATCGCAACTTTCTGATGAATATGTTCCAAAATCATGGAGCACGGCTACATGATCTGCTAACCATGGTGAAATACCTGACTTTCTGTCGAAACCGGCATGATCGGAAGCAATCGCAATTTTGAGTTCGCTTAGAGGTTTCATGTGTGTTTGAGTGTTATTTGTTTAAAAATAGTATGTTGTTTGTTTTATTCATTCATTCATGGCTTGTTCTATTGTCCATCCTTGTGCTTTAATGTCAAACTCCTGATCGTCGCGTGTTATAAGTCTGTATCCCGAATGTTCACCTGTCATATATCCAATCAGGGTAATTCCTTCAATGGCGCCAATTTCATCGTGCAGCGAGGTTGGTACTGTAAAAAGCAATTCATAATCTTCGCCTCCGTTCATTGCGGCTGTAACAAGATTCATGCTGAACTCTTCAGCCATCACGGCGGTTTGATAATCAATCGGAATGCGATCTTCGTAGACACGGCATCCCGTATGGCTTTGTGTACATAAGTGAAATAATTCAGAAGATAAACCATCTGAAATATCGATCATCGATGTTGGCACAATGTGTTTATCGTGTAACAGTTCAATGATATCTTTTCGTGCTTCCGGTTTGAGTTGCCGTTCCAGCAGATAATCTTTTCCACTAAAGTCTGGTTGTACATCAGGATTGTTCGAAAAAACTGTTTTTTCACGCTCAAGTAGTTGCAATCCCATGTAAGCTGCTCCCAGATCGCCTGTAACACATATCAAGTCGTTTTCCTTGGCAGTGTTTCTATACACAATTGTATCTTTATCAGCTTCTCCAATGCAGGTGACCGAAATCAACAGCCCTGTAACCGAAGCTGAAGTGTCACCTCCAGCTAAGTCCACGCCATATTTATCACAGGCTAATTGAATGCCTTCGTATAATTCTTCCATATCTTCCACCGAAAAACGTTTGGATATGCCGAGCGATACCGTGAGTTGTTTGGGAATGCCATTCATGGCATAAATATCCGAAAAGTTGACCACAGCCGCTTTGTATCCTAAGTGTTTCAACGGTGTATAAATCAAATCAAAATGAATACCCTCGAGCAAGAGATCGGTGGTGACAAGAGTTTGCCTGTCTCCGTTTTCAATCACGGCAGCATCATCTCCGACTCCTTTTATTGATGAAGCGTTCTTCAACGTAAAGGGTTTTGTGATGCGACGAATAAAGCCAAATTCTCCCAAACTTGCTATTTCTGTGCGTTCAGACATGAAAAAAGTAGTTTATGAACCTCATTAATTGCCCTTGCAAAGGTATAACAATCTGACTTGTTACCCAAACAAAATGTGGTGTGAATGAAAAACATGACCTGAAATCAGCGTTGCCGGTCCTGTTTTGAAAGGGATGTTTGCCTTAAACCAATGAAATGATTTCAAAAAGAGTCCATTATGGTGCTAACCTGCTGATCTTCCAATCTCCATTTTCCATCTCGAACAAAAAACGGTCGTGTAACCTGTTTTGCCGTCCTTGCCAAAACTCAAACGAGTTTGGTTGAACAATATATCCACCCCAATGTGAAGGTTTAGGTACATTATCACCAAACTTTTTCTTGTACAGTTTCACTTGTTCTTCTAAATACTCATGGGATGGAATGACTTGACTCTGTGGGGATGCCCAGGCACTTAACTGACTTTCTATAGGTCGGGAGTGAAAATAGTGGGTCGAAACAGCTTCATTTACTTTTTTGACAGAACCTTCAATGCGTACCTGTCTTTCTAATGACGGCCAGAAAAACGCCAATGCAACCCGATTGTTGTTAGCAATTTGTTGTGCTTTATGCCCTGCGTAGTTCGTGTAAAATACAAAACCGGCGTATGTAAATTCTTTGAGTAAAACCATACGTGAATGTGGCTGCAAATCTTTATCCACCGTTGAAAGTATCATCGCAGTTGGCTCTTGCTGATCGCTTTCAATAGCTAACCGAAGCCATTTCTCAAACTGATCAAATGGATTGTTGAGTATCTCTTTTTCATCCAAAGTGCCGTATTCGTAGTTCTTTCTCAAATCGCGTAACATCGTGCGTTATAATGTTAGTTGCCCATATGTATATCTCTGAATCCTAAGAAATACAAAACACCATCCAATCCAATGGTTGAAATGGATTGTTGTGCATTGGCTTTCACTTTTGGTTTTGCATGAAAAGCAATTCCCAATCCGGCTAAGTTCAACATGGGTAAATCGTTGGCTCCGTCACCGACGGCAATTATCTGTTCCAACTCGATTTTCTCAACCTGGGCAATGAGTTTCAATAGCTCAGCTTTCCGTTTGCCATCCACTATGTCGCCTACGTAATTTCCCGTCAGCTTTCCGTCAATGATTTCCAATTCGTTGGCATACATATAATCCACATCAAAAATTCGTTTCAAATAGTTCCCGAAATAACTGAATCCTCCTGAAAGTATGGCTACTTTGAATCCAATCTTTTTGAGGATGGATATCAATTTCTCCGCTCCTTCCATGATAGGAAGGTGTTGTGCGATGTCTTCCAATACAGTTTCGTCTAATCCTTTCAATAAACTTACGCGTTGCTTAAAACTCTCGCTGAAATCTATTTCGCCCCGCATGGCAGACTCGGTAATTGCCCGCACTTCTGCTCCTACACCAGCACGCTCTGCCAACTCGTCAATCACTTCTGTCTTGATCAACGTAGAGTCCATGTCGAAACAAATTAACCTCCTGTTGCGACGGAACATATCGTCTTTTTGAAATGAGATATCGATGCCTAACTCCGACGAATATTTCATAAACTGCGTCGAGAGAACATTCTTATCGTTCAGGGTACCGCGTACTGACAGCTCGACACATGACCGCACTGCATTCGACTCGTTTACTTCCAGCGATGGTCGTCCTGTGAGACGAATAATCGAATCTATATTTAGGTTTTGTTCTGATACAACTTTGGTTACCATTGATAATTGTTTGGCCGTAATCACTTTTCCAAGCACTGTCACAATGTAACGACTCTTACCCTGTTGGGTTACCCAATTATCGTACCGGTCGTTATTAATAGGAGTAAACCGCACATTGATATTCAATTCGGTACATTTAAAAAGAATCTCTTTCAATACATTTCCCGAATCAATTTTATCGGACATTTTAAAAAGAATGCCTAATGAAAGCGTATTATGAATGTCGGCTTGACCGATATCCAGAATGGTAGCATCATACTTTCCTAAAATACATGTGATAGCAGCTGTTACTCCCGGTTTATCATCACCGGATATTTTGATTAAAATGATTTCACTATTTGGCATAGTTTTAAATTAGCTTACAGTTGGTACTTTCACATTCTTCACGATTCGAGACAAAGGTACGACAATAACGTTTAGAGACAAAAAGAACATCGTCTGACGGTGCTGTTGTCAATAATCAAAAATATAATTTTGAACCGAATCATAACCGTTAAGATGCGAATATTAAGAATATCATTAAAGAAACAGGAGAAGCTATTTCAATATATTGGAACAACTTCTCCTGCTAAAGTTTATAATTATGCTCTTATTCAGGCATTTGCTCAATAGTAACCGGCCCCAGTAATCCGGAGGGTTCCAACGCACTATCAGTCGTGTAAGGATTCACAGTACACCATGTATGAGATTGCCCTTTTGGAAGCTTACGATCACCAATCAGTCGGTTCATCCACGTGTTGACTACTTCAATCTCCACTTCATTTTTTCCTTCTTTAACCGCACTGGAAATATTTACCTGCCAGGGAGCAGTCCACACTCCGCCAACTTCTTTTCCATTAATTTTTACCTTTGCCATTGCCGAGAGGCTTCCAAGATTCAGGAAAAGATTCTTGTTGCCGATTCCATTTGGAAGATCAAATTCCGTATGATAAACAGCAGTTCCTGAATAATAGCGGATACTATCATTATCTGAAGCTGTCCAGTCCGTTAATTTATCAAACACCACTGGATTTTTAGGCCCCCAGTGTGCTTCATCAAACTGAACGCTCCAAGGAGCATCAACGGCTACAACTATTTTAGGAGTTGGAAAATTAGCCTCCAGATTTGTTGATGCCGGTTTAATCTCTCCATTCTTGAACACAATAAAAGCACTTTCATTGGCTTCTAATTTAAGAGGAATTTTTGTCTTTTCTTTTTGAGAATCATATGCAGGCAAACTACGAGTCTCTCCGGTAACCGGATTCCATAACTCAGGTACCTTCCCCGCAACTCTGAATTCCGGGTTTATTTTTATGGTTTGGTTCGACTGATTAGATATGAAATAAATATCGGCATCTTTGGTCTGACGATGAATAAACAAAACCGGATCAGATGGCTCTGTTTTGCAATCCGGCATAACGGAAGCTAATTTCAGTGCATCTTCCATAGACATGCCGGAAAGAATCATTCCTTTACCTACTTTGGCATATTTCAAATGAACACCATCAACTTTACCCCATAGCTTTGAAGCCATTTTTTGAACAGCCAGATCGGCAGCCGGATAATTCTGCATACTTGGAGAACGTTTCGGTGCAGGCCCAAGAACAACAGCCCCATCCCTGACAAGTTTATAAATTTTATTAAGAAGTTCCGGTCTCATGGTCTCCTGTTTAGGTAAGACAAGTATCCTGTAAGACATACCATCGGGCAGCGTCAATCTTCCGTCTTTTACTGACGCACGGTCCCGAAGAACTTCTCCATTAATATAATCGAACGAATAGCCTTTAGGAAGAGCTGGATCACAAACGCCTATCATTTTAGGAGCATCTTCTCCGATAAAATAAGCCGCATCTGCCACATAACGACCCTGTTGTAACATGAAATCACATCTTTTCATATACTTGGTAAATAGATCTAAGTCGCTAAACCAGGTATTGTTTCGGTTAAATTCATTTCCGAACCAAGCATTTACACCAGGAAGTTTATCTTCACCATATGGCTGTTCAATATATACATGGAAAAGAGTATTATTAATTCCCTCCGTAAAGAAACGATCGCCTCTTGGTTTCATTTGAGCCGGATAGCGGGAAAAAGGAGCTCCGGCGCAGGTAAAGGATTCTGCAGAAGCTTTTCTTTTTCCATATGTGTGGGCGCAGGATGAAGCTGCGCGATTTTCAATGTCACCCAATTCACCCTCACTCCAGAACTCTCCTCCAATTTCATCCGATTGACTCCCATATAAAAGAAATTCGGAAGGGAAGCCCCAATGCCCATAATTTTCAAGCCATGTTGTCATTCCATTTTTATGACTAACAGCTCTCAGTCCACCGACATAATCATAAGCGACCTTATCGGCGACCATTCTTCTCAAATCCCATAAAAACCGATCTGAGAGATCTTGACTTCCAACGACATTCCCCTGTAAAACGGGAATAAACGATACCGGATCATATCCATATCTGTTTTTAAAATCGCTAATAAAACCATCAGTCCAGTTTTCTCCACCTCTTTCATAGCTATCTTCAACAACAAATTTCCAGGTTTTACGATCTTCAGCAGGAATCCTTTTTATTATTTCACCAAGGAAAGCATCAAAATGTTCGGCAACAAGTTTCTTGCTCATCTTATCCACTTCCAACCCGGTTCCTTCCGGAGTAGCCGGTTCATTTTTTACTCCCGTTGGAGTCATTCCTGTCCGAAGTATAATCCAGTCACCTTCAGGAACATCCCAGGTCAAATTTCCATCTTCAGTCATCTGCTTTGAAAGATCCACAACCTCTTTAGGATTAATCAACAAACTCTTATCTGTAACCTCCGGTTGATCCTTCCACATGTAATCTTTCCACATCGGATGAGGAGTCTGGAACATTTTAGCCAGAGATTTTTCAACATACCGTTCTTCTCTTGGTTCAGAAGACAGGCACACCTCAGCAATGCCACTATTGGAACTGGCATTGCTGAAGACCAACCGGAAAACATCCGATTTGGTTTCGGGGAGAGAAATAACAACAGGACCATAAGGATTAAAACCAACAATCAGATTGGGATTGCTCCGGTCAACATCAATACTTTTAATCAGTCGAAAGTCATTTCCTTCTTTGGCAAACAAATCAGCATGAACTCCCATCGGGCGATGTGCCGTAAAAATAGAAATACTCCGAATCGTTTGTTCTTTTTCACACCGAAAATCAACCGTCAGATTTACCGGCTGATTATTCCCGGAAGGAAGAAGCACTTCTGTGGTAAGATCCTGATCGGCTATATTAGCTATATTTGAGACCTCAGGTATTGAAGTAATTTGGGCTGTTGAGGAATTAATCTGTACTTCACTTTTAGGAGCTCTGAAAGCAATCACTTTCACATCCTGAAAATTTTTAGCCGGACGGACTAATGTGGCATTTAGCTTTTGCGGACCGGACACTCTCAACTCGGAAGTTGTAAGATAGCGCATGGCCTGTTCCGGTTTGATCCATGGACCACCTGATTGGCTCCAACCGGGAGAATTAAATATTCCAATCTGAATATTTAATTCAGAGGCGGTTTTTAAAGCCGTATGAAGAATATCCCACCATTCATCACTAAAAATTTTTACTTTCCCGTAAGGAACATCATCAGGACCGAGGCCTATATTTCCGATAAAAGCACGGTTAATACCAACCTGCTTCATTGCCTGAAGATCTTTTATAACCCCTTCTTTAGAGATGTTGTCTGATAACCAGTACCAGTAAACGCTTGTTTGGATTGAGTCCGGAATGGAATAGAAACCATTTCTAATTACAGGAAGTTCCGTCTTACCTATACTTTGAGACTTTCCTATAAAAGGAAGTGCCAGGAAAAGCATAAGTCCGAGGCTTTCCCATTTTAAAAAAACGAGCATACGGTTTTTCATACATTGAATTTATTTGGATTTATAATTTATAAGTGTGCAATCATTTCAGCGAAACTTGCTATTCGATAACCCTCATTTGCAATTGAACTGTCCTGCCTGTTAAGGGGGTCATTTGGCAAATCAGGGATTCTTTGGATATACTGTTTTTTTATTTTTTCGATTGTTTGTGCATCTGCATGATTTTTTTTTGCCTTCTCAATTGCCTCTTTTGCCTCTGATACACACAAAATCAACTTCAATCGTGACTTCAATTGATCAACATACTCCTGTGCTTTCTGCGGCAACGCAAAATTTGGTTTCCAATCTGCCGACAGATGAATACTTCCCGCCTGCTTCAAGATTTCTCTCAGTAGCTGATTATAGGCTGGTGTTCCAAATTCTTTAGGTATCGGTATTGCCGAAAAACAACCATTCTCGCAAGCTTCATAAAGAGCTACCATGGCATCTGCATTTCCGGGACCGAAAGCTCCGGCACAAAATTCTTTCTCTAACAATTTCAGTGGCAATGTTGGATTCCACAATTTACGTCCCCCAATGTAGGTATTAATGATCTCTGGCCATCCATGAAAGTTCAGCTCAAAAGAATAGGAACGCAGTTCTTTACCCGCTTCTTCGGGAAGACTCTGCAAAATCTCATCAACTCCTTTCATGTTCAGCCAATAACTATTAATCATTTCATTGTCGCCAACATACCATGTCCATACATCGACCGGTCTGCCAGAAGCCAGAACAGCTTTGGCCTGATCCTGATTATATGTCCGGTGAAGTGCTATTCCGATATTCAATGGCATAAAAGTACTGTCTAAAAATCGGCCTCCTTCCGGAATCGGACGGTTAAACGTTTTTGCTTTAGCCATATCCGGAAAATACGGGTTATAGTTCGATAAATCTACCGAATGAGGGCAGTATGACCAAAAATCGCCCCATGCCCAAGTGCTGAGGGAGAATTCAACTTTTGGATTGACCTTCCGAAAGGCTTCATAATAGGCAGCCGTTACCTGTTGTGGTGTTTTATAACTGTCGCACCCATCTCGCAGGCAACCGCCCGGATCGCCAAAATGAATATTTACATGATCCACATATTGGCCGTAGCCATCAGCCAGATCATTCATAAAGGCAAGCATTGTCCGGTGTTCTGCAGGATCATTCCATGAATAAGTCACGCCTTCTTTATAAAGGCAATCGCCCCATTGGAAAAGTGAGACATACATTCCTCGGTCTCTTGCTCCTTCTGCTAAAACCTGGAGGGCTTTTCTTATCCCGGGTAATTGCTGGTCTGTGAGGGTTCCATATCCTCTCACTTCTTCAATCTGAAGTCCATTAAACCCGAACTGCCAAAACAATTCAGGATAAGCTCGCAACCTGTCCAATGACCATGTCTCCAGATCCACTTTTTTAAATGGGGAACCATCAGGAACCTGCCGTCGGGCAGAATTTCCAACGTCTAATATTCGACGTTTAATAAATGGCTGATTGAAATTTTCTCCCGATTCGAGTGTCAGTACTTTTCCTTCATTCGCAACCTGACAAATCAGACGAGCAACAGCCGCCCGTAAGCCACTGTCAGTCTTTCCTGCCAGTAAAATCCGGGTTCCCGATCCCGTCTGGTCTGCCTTCATCCAATAAGACTCATCCGGACATGACGACTTAAGCCCGGAAAATGGGTTTCGAATTCCGACCTTTGACAAATTATCAGCGTCAGTCAGAATCCATTGGCTTCCTTTATATCGACTTGATTGTTTGCGATAAATAATCGGGTCTACTGAGAAATTTCGTTCTTTCAAAAAGTTTTGCATGTATCTTCCCATCTCATCAGCAGTAACCGTTCCACTGCTCACGATCCGAACCGGGATATTCCCTCCCGCAACAACCAACCGTTTGGCATTAACACTGCTTCCCGGACATAAAATGAATAAACAAACCATCATAAACAGAGACAATGTTTCTATAGAGCAATGAAATCCACTCCACAGATTTACCTTTTTATTGTTCCATCCCGTTTTTTTCATTATCCGGATTTTAGATTAATTCATTTGAATTGATACAGATTGTAGGTAGATAGAGATTTTTACTGTTTCCCTTTAGGTATCCATGTACAGATACGTTTTCCATCCCAACTATTTACCGAAGAATAATCAACCATATGAATATCACCTTTGGAAGTCGGGATGCGGAACTGCATCCGGATTGACTGCAAGGTTGGTTTCTCCGGTTGTGCACTAACATAACCGTTCTTTGTTATGAACGTGACCGGTTGATTATAATTCGTATCTATATTTTCATCTCTCGCCAGCACGATCGGTCCTCGAACCAATGCCTGATAGTTATCGCCTGCCCGATCACTTCCATGCGGAGCATCAACAACACGACAGCGCATATCAAGAACCAATTCGATTCGGTCTCCGGACTTCCATTGCCGGTTGATTATTGCATAAGTACCCGAATGTACAGAAATGGGTTTCCCATTCACTTTCAGTGTCGTTGCTTTGCTCCAGGACGGAATACGTAACCGAATTGAAAATGTCTCCGCAACTTTAGGTTTTACAATAATCGCAATGTCACCTGATTTGGGGTAATCTGTTGCAATATTGAGTAAAACAGGTTTCGACCGTGGCGTCAGAATCCTTGCCGTTCCGGCATTATAGAGATTGATAACCGGTCCGGTCGTTGAATTCATCACTGCAACAAAAGGAAGATACGCCAATCCCATCGGTCCGTTCAGGTTACAGCAAGTAACATTCACCCCGTTGACTGTTCCTCCCCAGCCGGTTGGATTCGTCTTTAATCCATTCAACAAATTCACATAACTGAATCCATCCCCACCCGGTTTCATGGCTCCGATCAATCCATTATAAGCATATCTTTCAATGGCATCCACCGCTAACGGATCACCTGTCAGACGAACAATCTGCGAACAAAACTTCAGCCAGGTAACTCCCGTACAGGTTTCCATCATTCTTTTAATCCCCGGGTTAGTCTGTTCGAGAGCCGTATTATCCCAGGCTTCACCCAACACTGAAGGATGATAGGGCTGATCGCCTCCACCGTTCCCGATAAGCGTTATTTCCCGGTTCCGTACATTCCGGTAAAAATTCACCAAAGCCTGTTTCCAATGTGTATTACCGGTCACCCGATAATATTCCGCCAGTCCTTCGAACAACGACAACATTTCATAAGCCTTCGGATAAGATCCTCCTATTTGCTCGGGGTATTTGTCATTAAAAGCATCCTCAAAAATCTTAAACCCTTTGGCTCCTCCTTCGACTTCCACAATATAACGGGCAAAATCAAGATAACGCTGTTGATGGGTCAGTTTATACAACCGCATAACCGGTTCAAGAATGGTACTTGACTCAATATGATTCGGACTCCATCCCTGATCTACAATCCGGACTTTGGGCGGAAGCCCAATCTGTGCAATCGTACAATCTACTTCATCGCACATCGCCTTCAATACGACCGGATCCTGTTCTACCTCTTCATAATAACCATCTAATCCCAGAAGAACATATTTCCTTTCCCATAATTCACCATTTGGGCCATCAGGTTGTGCAGCCACGTCCGAGCAACTAATACTTCCATTGGATCGTTTGGTGCTGATCAGATCCATCACGGTCGCTTTAAGAATCCGTTTTAATTCCTGATCGTGGGTATAACGATAAAACATACAACCTGATCGGACCGCCTTTCCCCACATCTCTCCCTGCGCGAAGAAAGACCTTCCTGTCCGGAATAACTGAACCAGACCAGAATAGGGTACGACTCCTTTATTCCAATGAGCAAGAGAATTTTGCAGGTCGTTCTCAAAATATCCATTAAAATGGACAGCTCCGGCAGGTAAAGTAGTAAAGACATCTTTAATGCCCTGAGCAGAAACGGTTAAACAACAGGCAGACAATAAAATCACTGCCGGTAATCGAAATAATACCGTTTTCACGATTAATTCCACTCCTTTGGATTTCATTTTATCAGGTTTTAGAGATTAAGCACTTAAAAGTATGATTTAGAGTTTATTTTGTTAATATTAAGTTTTATCATCAAGATGTTATCTCCTGTAATTTCTTTGGAAACAAAGTGCCATTCCGACTTTTCAGGGCTGTTGCCATTTCCAGCCCAAGTTTTCGTTACATTCTCAAACTTGGGCTAAAATTGTTAATGAATATGTGCTTATAGGTACATTGAGAAGTACGTCTTGGCTATGTCGAATAACATAAGTCGGAAATTGAACTTGTATAGATCAATATGAATGGGGATAACATATTTCTAAGGAAATTCAATATGATGGCCTGGGTGAATCATTTTGAAAAATTTCTTTTAATGGAATTGAAACCGAGAACTATCTGGCTTTATTTCCATAACATCAGTTATATAAGCCTACCATTTTTAATAAGAAAATTATTACCCAAATCTTGCGAAGTTGGATTTCCTTCAATCTTTTGAACAGCAAAATGAATGTTTGTTTCTCGATCCCAGAAGATGGAATAATCATTAACTCCGGTTTCTTTCAATAAAGCCTTCATTTCAGGCCAAATTGCATTGTGACGTTTGGCATACTCGCTTTCCAAACCGGGTTTCAGAAACATTTTAAAGGATAGTTATGTCATCATGGAATGAAAAATTAAGCAATTTGAATCTGATTTCATGAAAATCTCAAACGCCTGAGGTTACAATGCAAATTTCTATCATTCTTTCAAAACTATTGTTGATTAATTTGATTTTTCCTCTGTAATTTTTGATCTATTTTTGGCTCTTACCATTATTTCGGCCATAGAACTAAGTAATTGCGTACTATTTATCTAAATGACTATCTGATGTTTTATCTAAGAACTCGAAGAGTTGAAGGTGTATATGGTACATTCCGAAGGTAAGTATTTCAATTACATTGTTAACAGCAAAATACCGCTCTTCAGTAGTTTCATCCCGACTATACGAACTCTCTTTTCTTCAAATAATTTAATCTGGTCTTTCATATTCACCTTTGTTTTATGGAATCATTGACATATTGTTATTTCGCTTTTGGGTAAAGATGTCTTTTGAACCGATTTGTTCCATAACTTATTTTATTCGGATTTTATGTAATATCCACCGTTCTTAGCTGCCCCTCTGAACGCCACTTTCCCTTCGTCGGTTAGTCTTTTCAGATAACGCTGAATGGTGCACAAGCTTTTGTTTAATGTTGTGGTTAATAACGGAGCATTTAAACCCGGCATTTATTGAATGATATGCAAAAGTTTGTTTTCAAGTAAATTTACACCGCCATTGTTCAAGAAACGCAATAAATCCATTTGTGTGGCAATCACCTTGTCGGCAATAAACTCCTTAAAGTGCTTATCGTCGGTATGTGATAGTTCTAAACTTGCAATATATTCATGACGCAGTACAGCCGGGATCAATGCAATGCTATATTATACTATACTATACTCATTCAGCAATAGTACCAGATTCATTAAAAGCCTTGCAAGCATACCGTTGCCGTCAATAAACGGGTGAATAAATACAAACTTTTTATGTGCCAGCGCAGCAAATTCCACGGGATGCATTTTCGTTTCCTGCTTGTTGAACC
>Ga0364914_10393_pt1 | contig 14460 bp, 14 predicted proteins | sample ExccelJu500001D3_3_FD_206954 | JGI IMG/M metagenome (GOLD analysis project Ga0364914, IMG submission 206954) | Enriched cells from Trout Bog Lake Hypolimnion, Wisconsin, USA - BchlTB.June25.5000.01.D3 | ecosystem: Environmental > Aquatic > Freshwater > Lake > Hypolimnion/Profundal zone | place... | reverse complement strand
ACTTTACGTCCAAGACCGGTTGCATTCAAAAAGCAAATTACTGAGCAATTACATGCTCGTATCTGGCCTTTGCTAGATGCTGGGAAATTAAAGCCAGTGATCTACAAAACTTTTAGCTTGGATCAAGCTTCTGAAGCCCATCGTCTGATGGAGTCATCAGAGCATGTGGGCAAGATTGTCTTAACTGTTTAAATCTTATATTTAACTATATGCGCCCACTAATCGTTATAGGCAACTGGAAGCTCAATGGCAGCTTAGCTAGCAATGAGAGCTGGGTAAAGACCGTTTGTAAAGGGATGGAGCAGGGGATGCCAGCTGGACGGATGTTTGCCCTTTGCGCGCCGTTTCCTTATTTATCTCAGTGCCATCAGCTCATTAAAGAATGCTCCTTGGCATTTTTAAGTCTGGGAGCTCAAGATGTATCCGCCCATAGCTCAGGCGCCTTTACAGGCGAAGTGAGCGCGGCAATGTTGAAAGAGTTGGGCTGCAAGTATGTCATTGTTGGCCATTCTGAGCGTCGTCAAATGCATCAAGAAACTGATGAATTGGTTTCAGCCAAGGCGCTACAGGCACTCGATGCTGGACTGACGCCCATTATTTGCGTTGGTGAGTCTGCGGATGAGCGAAATTCAGGTAGGGAGATGGAAGTGGTGTGTGGTCAGATCGCCAAGCAGGTTTCTGTATTGCAAGATCGCTTGGCTGATTGTCTGATTGCGTATGAACCCATTTGGGCTATTGGTACTGGTAAAGTAGCGAGCGCGCAAGTTGCTCAAGATATGCATAAAGCTATCCGTTTACAGTTGGCTGAATTTAATGAAGATGTAGCTTCCCATGTGGGAATTTTGTATGGCGGCAGCGTTAAGCCTGATAATGCCGTTGAACTTTTTGCAATGCCGGACATTGATGGTGGATTAATTGGGGGCGCTTCATTAAATCCTCAAGATTTTTTAGCCATTTGTCAGGCATAGATATTTTTAAATTGGAGTTAAGTCATGGAATGGTTTAAGACTTTGTTAATCGTTTTGCAGGTAATTTCTGCTTTGGGCGTTATTTTGTTGGTATTGCTACAACAAGGTAAGGGTGCGGATATGGGTGCGGCATTTGGCTCCGGCGCTTCTGGTAGCCTCTTTGGCGCTAGTGGGTCTGCGAACTTTTTATCTCATACCACTGCTATTTTGGCTATTGTTTTCTTTGTGTGCACCCTGGGCATTACTTGGGTCGGCAACAAGAAGGTGGTAAACCCAGGAATTTTGTCTGGAACAGTTGCGCCAGCAAGCGCTCCAGCGGCTGCTCCAGTAGCTCCAGTACAGGATCCAACTAAGCCTGCGGTACCTAAGTAATTCAGGTTTTTTAAAAATTTGCCTTAAGGGTATTTTCTAGGGCAAATTTTGGGTAGTTAAGTTGTGCAATGCAGTAGAATTAACGGGTTTTGCAAGATGCCGACGTGGTGGAATTGGTAGACACGCTATCTTGAGGGGGTAGTGGCTTAGGCTGTGCGAGTTCGAGTCTCGCCGTCGGCACCAGATTGTAAAATTCGAAGTATGTTTTATAGTAATGATGTTTTCAAATTTGTAATATTTGATATTTTGTAGCTTCTTAGGATTTTCCAAACGAACGACTCAGGACTATTTTGAATCTCTCTAATTACTTTCCTGTTCTGCTTTTTATCCTTGTAGGTATTGGGGTTGGCGTTGTTCCCATGTTCCTCGGAAAAATTTTGGCCCCTTCGAAGCCAGACGCTGAAAAACTGTCACCGTACGAGTGTGGTTTCGAAGCATTCGAAGATGCGCGTATGAAATTCGATGTGCGCTATTACTTAATCGCCATCCTCTTTATTTTGTTCGACCTAGAAACAGCATTTCTATTTCCTTGGGGCGTTGCCCTGCGTGAAATAGGTTGGCTAGGTTACGCCTCCATGATTATTTTCCTATTGGAATTTATCGTTGGATTTGTATATATCTGGAAAAAGGGCGCTCTCGACTGGGAGTGATAGATATGGCATTAGAAGGCGTTCTCAAAGAAGGATTTGTTACCACTACTGCGGATCAGTTAATTAACTGGACCCGTAATGGTTCTTTATGGCCCATGACCTTTGGTTTGGCTTGTTGCGCTGTGGAAATGATGCATGCTGGCGCTTCTCGTTATGACTTAGACCGTTTTGGCGTAGTTTTCCGTCCATCACCGCGTCAGTCAGACTTGATGATTGTTGCTGGAACACTGTGCAACAAAATGGCACCTGCTTTACGTAAGGTTTACGACCAAATGCCTGAGCCGCGCTGGGTAATCTCCATGGGCTCCTGTGCCAATGGTGGTGGTTACTACCATAATTCCTATTCCGTTGTTCGCGGTTGCGACCGCATTGTGCCGGTAGATATTTATGTACCTGGTTGCCCTCCAACCGCAGAAGCGTTGATCTATGGAATCATTCAATTGCAATCCAAGATCGCTCGCACAAGCACTATTGCGCGTAAGGGATAAGACATGTCTGATCGCTTAACTCAACTAGCAGCTAACCTCGAAAAAGTTTTAGGTAAGCGCGCTCAATCTATTGAAATCGCCTTGGGCGAAGTTACCGTAGTCGTCAATGCGGATACATACCTTGAGTCCGCAATGCTTTTGCGCGATGACCCATCGTTAGCTTTCGAGCAATTAATTGATTTGTGTGGTGTTGATTACCAAGGCTTTCGTGATGGAGCTTGGTCTGGCCAACGTTTTGGTGTAGTGACCCATTTATTGTCCTTGGCACACAACTGGCGCCTACGTGTACGCGTTTTTGCTGCTGATGATAGCTATCCATTGGTTGCTTCATTAACGCCAGTTTGGGCGTCAGCTAACTGGTTTGAGCGTGAAGCATTTGATCTTTATGGCATCTTGTTCGATGGTCATGAAGACTTGCGTCGCATCTTGACGGATTACGGTTTCATTGGTCACCCATTCAGAAAAGATTTCCCAATTTCTGGCAACGTTGAAATGCGTTACGACCCAGAGTTAAAGCGTGTTGTTTATCAGCCTGTAACGATTGAAGCTCGTGAGATTACTCCACGTATCGTGCGGGAAGCGCAGTACGGAGAACCGGTCTAAGCCATGGCACAAATTAAGAACTACACCCTCAATTTCGGACCTCAACATCCTGCGGCGCACGGTGTATTGCGCTTGGTGCTTGAACTCGACGGCGAAGTGATTCAGCGCGCTGATCCGCATATTGGCTTGTTGCATCGCGCTACAGAAAAGTTAGCTGAGACTCGTACTTGGATTCAAAACGTTCCTTACATGGATCGTCTTGACTATGTCTCGATGATGTCCAATGAGCATGCTTATGTCATGGCCATTGAGAAATTGCTTCAAGTTGACGTTCCATTACGCGCGCAATATATCCGCGTGATGTTTGATGAGTTAACCCGTTTACTCAATCACCTGTTGTGGATTGGTTGTCATGGCCTAGACGTTGGCGCCATGGCGGTATTCTTATACGCCTTCCGCGACCGTGAAGATATTTTCGATATGTATGAAGCTGTATCTGGTGCCCGTATGCATGCTGCTTACTACCGTCCAGGCGGCGTATATCGTGACTTGCCTGAGCAAATGGCTCAGTTCTCAAAGTCTAAGATTCGCAGCGCTTCAGCCATTAAACGTTTGAATGAAAACCGTAGTGGTACTTTGCTCGATTTCATTGAAGATTTCTCAGGTCGCTTTGATGCGAACGTTGATGAGTACTGTAATTTACTGACGGATAACCGCATTTGGAAGCAACGCTTAGTAGGTATTGGTGTTGTAACTCCTGAGCGTGCTTTGCAGCTTGGTTTTACTGGTCCAATGTTGCGCGGTTCTGGAATCGAGTGGGATTTGCGTAAGAAGCAACCTTACGAAACTTACGACCAGTTGGATTTTGATATTCCTGTCGGCGTTAATGGCGATTCTTATGATCGTTATTTGGTCCGTATGGAAGAGATGCGTCAGTCCAATCGCATTATTAAGCAGTGCGTAGCTTGGTTGAAAGCTAATTCAGGTCCTGTAATGAGTGATAACCATAAAGTCTCTCCACCTAAGCGTGTGGATATGAAGACCAATATGGAAGAATTGATTCATCACTTCAAACTCTTTACTGAAGGGATGCACGTTCCTGATGGTGAGGCTTACTCTGCTGTAGAGCATCCAAAAGGTGAGTTTGGTATTTATCTCATTTCCGATGGAGCGAATAAGCCATACCGTATGAAGATTCGTGCTCCGGGATTTGTTCATCTCTCCGCTATGGATGAGATGTCACGTGGCCACATGTTGGCTGATGCCGTAACCATTATTGGTACTCAAGATATCGTGTTCGGGGAGATTGACCGCTAATTGAGCGTGCCAAGGATTATTTAATGACAACAACTCTTCAACTATCCGACAAAACGCTTGCAGATATTGCGCGCAATGTCGCGAAATATCCTTCAGAGCAAAAGCAATCTGCTGTGATGGCTTCTCTCATTGCCGCCCAAACTGAAGTAGGTTGGGTATCCCCTGAGGTTATCGAAACTATCGCTCAAATTTTAGGTATGCCCACCATTGCCGTTGAAGAAGTGGCAACTTTCTACAACATGTATGACACCAAGCCAATTGGTAAATACAAATTAGTGATTTGCACAAATTTACCTTGCCAGTTAACTCATGGTGAGACAGCTGCTACCTACTTAAAAGAACAGTTGGGAATTGGTTTTAATGAGACCACTTCTTGCGGTACTTTCACCCTAAAAGAGGGTGAGTGCATGGGTGCATGCGGTGATTCTCCTGTGATGTTGGTTAACAACAAGCGTATGTGCAGCTTCATGAGCAAAGAAAAGATTGACGCGCTATTAAATGAATTGCGTGCAGAGGGGAATGCACCATGACCAGCTTGCACGATCGACACATTAAGCCGTTAATTCTTGCTGGTTTAAATGGTGAGAACTGGCGTATAAAAGATTATGAAAGCCGTGGCGGCTATCAGCAATTGCGTCGCATTATTGGTGAGAAAATTTCTCCTGATGCAATCATTGCTGAATTAAAAGCTTCATCATTGCGTGGCCGCGGAGGCGCTGGTTTCCCAACGGGTTTGAAGTGGAGTTTCATGCCACGCCAATTTCCTGGTCAAAAGTATTTGGTCTGTAATAGTGACGAAGGTGAGCCTGGTACTTTTAAAGACCGCGACATCATGCGTTACAACCCACATGCTTTGATTGAAGGCATGATCATCGGTGCTTATACGATGGGTATAACTACTGGATATAACTATATCCATGGTGAAATCTGGGAAACGTACTCCCGTTTCGAAGAAGCTCTTGAGGAGGCTCGTGCTGCCGGTTTCTTGGGCGACAAAATTTTAGGTAGCGATTTTAATTTCCAATTGCATGCAGCTCCAGGTTGGGGTGCTTACATTTGTGGAGAAGAGACCGCTTTGTTGGAGTCTTTGGAAGGCAAGAAGGGTCAACCCCGCTTTAAGCCACCATTCCCAGCAAGTTTTGGTTTGTATGGCAAGCCAACAACAATTAACAACACAGAAACTTTTGCTGCCGTGCCGTTCATTATGGCTATCGGTGGGCAAGCGTATTTAGAGCTTGGTAAACCCAATAACGGCGGAACAAAGATTTTCTCTATATCTGGTGACGTAGTGCATCCAGGAAATTATGAAATTCCTTTGGGAACACCATTCGCAGATTTATTAAAGCTTGCCGGCGGTATGCGTGATGGCAAGGCTCTTAAGGCAGTTATTCCTGGAGGCTCATCTGCACCAGTAATTCCTGGGGCCCAAATGATGGATTTGACTATGGATTACGACAGCATCGCTAAGGCTGGATCCATGTTGGGTTCTGGTGCCGTGATTGTGATGAACGATACACGTTGCATGGTTCGTGCTTTGTTGCGCTTGTCTTATTTCTATCACGAAGAGTCATGTGGTCAATGCACTCCATGTCGTGAGGGTACTGGCTGGTTATGGCGCATCGTAAATCGCATTGAACACGGTGAAGGTCGCCCAGAAGATTTGGATTTACTCAGCGATGTTGCAGCAAATATTCAAGGTCGCACTATTTGCGCTTTGGGTGATGCTGCCGCAATGCCGGTTCGTGGCATGTTGAAGCATTACATGGATGAATTTGCCTATCACGTAGAACATAAGCGCTGCTTAGACTCTGCGCAACCTTTATAAAAGATATTGAGTACGGGACTTCATAAAGTGAGCATGGTTGAAATCGAATTAGATGGTAAGGCTGTAGAGGTTCCGCAAGGTTCGATGGTGATGCACGCCGCGAACAAACTTGGCACTTATATCCCTCACTTCTGTTATCACAAAAAATTATCTATCGCCGCTAATTGTCGTATGTGTTTAGTGGAAGTGGAGAAGGCTCCTAAACCTTTGCCTGCTTGCGCTACACCTGTTACGCAAGGTATGAAGGTATTTACCCATTCTGCTAAAGCGGTTGATGCACAACGCTCAGTAATGGAATTTCTTTTAATTAATCATCCTTTGGATTGCCCAATTTGCGATCAAGGCGGTGAGTGCCAATTGCAAGATTTAGCGGTGGGTTACGGTAAATCGAATTCACGCTACGAAGAAGAAAAGCGTGTCGTATTTCATAAGAATGTTGGTCCATTAATCTCCATGCAGGAGATGACTCGCTGTATTCACTGCACCCGTTGCGTTCGCTTTGGTCAAGAAGTTGCCGGAGTAATGGAATTGGGCATGATTAATCGTGGTGAGCATTCTGAGATCACTACTTTTGTAGGTCAAACAGTGGATTCAGAGTTGTCTGGAAACATGATTGATTTGTGTCCAGTAGGTGCTTTAACAAGCAAACCATTCCGCTACGCTGCTCGTACTTGGGAATTAGGTCGTAAGCGTTCAGTAAGTCCGCATGACAGCTTGGGTGCAAACACTACTGTTCAAACAAAAGCCAATAAAGTGATGCGTGTTGTTGCTTTAGAAAATGAAGCAATTAATGAATGTTGGATTAGCGATCGCGATCGTTTTTCCTACGAAGGCTTGAACTCTGCTGATCGCATCACAACGCCAATGGTTAAGCAGGGCGGTCAATGGTTGGAGACTGACTGGGAATCTGCGTTAGATTATGTTGCGCGCTCCTTAAAAACGATTTCTACTGAGAGTGGCGCACAAGCTATTGGAGCTTTGGCTCATCCTATTTCCAGTACGGAAGAGTTGCACCTTCTACAAAAAATTATTCGTGGTCTTGGATCAAATCAAGTTGAAACACGCTTACGTCAAACTGACATCAGTGGCGCTGCTTCAGCACCATGGTTAGGTATGCCAATTGTTAAATTGAGCGAATTAGACCGTGTTTTGCTTATCGGTAGCTTCTTGCGTAAAGATCAACCGGTGATTGCCGCACGCATACGTACCGCAGCAAAACGTGCACTACAAGTCCTGCGCATTGATGCTGGTGGTGATGATTGGCTTATTCCAACAGTTGCAAACATATCTGCTGCTCCAAGCGCATGGCTTAATGCATTGAGTGAAGTTGCTTTAGCTGTCGCTAAAGCAAAATCTGTATCTGCTCCGGCTGGCACATTTAATCATCCTGTATCAGCTGGCGCTCAAGCAATTGCCGATAGCTTGCTTTCTGGAGCTACTACAGCAGTCTTGCTAGGTTCTGCGGCTATTTCACATCCGCATGCAACAGACTTGCATGTGTTGGCTCAATTTATCGCAGAGCAGACAGGTGCAACGTTAGGCTTCTTGCCTGTTGGTGGTAATGCCGTAGGTGCTAGCTTGGTAAATGCCAATGGCGCTGGTGTTGAGTCCGTTTTATCTGGTGATCGTCGCGCGGTATTGTTGATGAATCTTGAGCCAGATACGGATTTGCCAAACCCAGAGCAAGCTCGCGCTACTTTAGCGAAGGCTAGTACTGTTATTGCTCTTAGCGCTTATAAGAGTACCGATATTTTGGAGGTGGCCGATGTCATTCTTCCAATCTCGACTTATTCAGAAACAGTAGCGACTTTTGTTAATGCAGAAGGCCTTACTCAAACAGTTCAGCCATCAGTTAAACCTCTGGGTGATTCACGTCCAGCATGGAAAGTACTGCGTGTGCTCGGCGGCTTATTAGGGTTAGATGGTTTCTTGTACAACATGCCTGAGGAAGTTCTCGGCGATGCGCTTAGCGAGACTTATTGCAGCCAGCTGAACAATAAGACTTCAACTAACTCTGTTGTGAATGGTAACTTAGCACCATTGTCTGGTTTAGAGCGTGTTGCTGATGTCACTATTTACGGCGGCGATCAAATTGTGCGCCGTGCTCCAGCATTGCAATCGACGCGCGATGCCAAGAGAGGCAATCAAGTTGGCTTAGGTCAGGTACTCTTTAATCAATTGGGATTGAACGAGGGCGATGCTGTGCGCGTTACTCAAGGTAATTTATCGGTGGATTTACCCGCAACCCTTGAGGCAAATTTAGCAGCTAATGCTGTACGCGTTTCAGCTGGTACTGTCGCCAGCGCAAAATTAGGACCCATGTTTGGTTCTGTAACAGTTAGCAAAGCATAGGTGACGAGATGAATGATTTCTTAAACCTCATTACCACTCAAGGCGAGGCAACCTTCGGCTCTTTCTGGCCGCTAGTTTGGGCTTTAGTACGTATCGTAATCATCGTTTTGCCAATGTTTGGCGCAGTTGCTTACATGACCCTTTGGGAAAGAAAGCTTATCGGCTGGATGCATATTCGTCTTGGGCCTAACCGTGTTGGTCCTTTAGGCTTGTTGCAGCCAATTGCAGATGCGTTGAAGTTGCTGATGAAGGAGGTTATTTCTCCTGCGCAGGCTAGTAAAGTTCTGTACTTTATCGCTCCAGTAATGGTCATCATGCCTGCATTTGCCGCTTGGGCCGTGATTCCTTTCCAGGCAAAGATGGTGTTAGCAGACGTTAATGCTGGTTTGTTATATGTCATGGCGATTTCTTCTATTGGCGTATATGGCGTCATTCTTGCGGGTTGGTCATCTAACTCTAAATACCCATTCCTAGGCGCTATGCGCGCTTCGGCTCAAATGATTTCTTATGAAATCGCAATGGGCTTTGCATTGGTTACTGTTTTATTGACTTCTGGTTCTTTAAATCTGAGTAGCATTGTTGCTTCGCAGGAGCAGGGTTACTTTGCCAGCATGGGATTGAACTTCCTTTCTTGGAACTGGTTGCCATTGCTGCCAATGTTTGTGATTTATTTCATCTCAGGCGTTGCTGAAACCAACCGTCACCCATTTGACGTTGTTGAAGGCGAGTCTGAAATTGTTGCCGGTCACATGGTTGAGTACTCTGGCATGTCTTTTGCAATGTTCTTCTTGGCTGAATATGCCAACATGATCTTAATTGCTGCATTGGCATCGACAATGTTCTTAGGTGGTTGGTTGCCAATTGTCGATTTACCGATCTTGCGTGATATTCCAGGATTCTTCTGGTTATTTGGCAAGACATTCTTCCTCCTGTCTTGTGTGATTTGGTTGCGTGCTACTTTGCCACGCTATCGCTATGACCAAATTATGCGTTTGGGCTGGAAAATCTTTATTCCAATCTCGGTATTCTGGGTTGTTGTGATTGGTGCCTGGGTCGTGTCCCCTTGGAATATTTGGAAATAAGTTGATCAATCATGTTTAAGAAAATCCAACAATTCCTCGATAGCTTGATGCTCAAAGATATTTTGACGGGTATGTCTATTACCGGTCGCTATCTTTTTAAGCCAAAGATTACGATTCAGTATCCTGAAGAGAAGACACCTTTATCTCCAAGATTCCGTGGTTTACATGCTTTGCGTCGTTATGAGAATGGCGAAGAGCGTTGCATTGGCTGCAAACTCTGTGAAGCAGTTTGTCCTGCTTATGCCATCACTATTGAAACTGCTGAACGTGATGACGGTACGCGTCGTACCAGTCGTTATGACATTGATTTAACAAAATGCATTTTCTGTGGATTCTGTGAAGAAGCCTGTCCAGTTGATGCGATTGTTGAAACCAATATTTTTGAGTATTTCGGCGATAAGCGTGGTGATTTGTATTTCACTAAAGAGATGCTCTTGGCAGTAGGCGATAAGTATGAAAAAGATATTGCCGCAAACCGTGCAGTTGATGCACCTTATCGTTAATCGAATAAAGCACACATACTTATGACATTCGATCCATCTACTATCTTTGCAGCCTTCTTTTACGCCTTTGCTGGCCTATTAGTGTTTTCTGCAGTACGTGTTATTACTGCGCGTAATCCAGTTCATTCAGCGCTTTTCTTGGTTTTAGCCTTCTTTTGTGCCTCAGGTTTATGGATGTTGCTCAAGGCGGAATTCTTAAGCTTGGCATTAATCCTTGTTTATGTTGGCGCTGTGATGGTGCTTTTCTTATTCGTTGTGATGATGTTGGATCTCGATATTGAGAATCTGCGCCGTGACTTTAAAAAGTTTTTGCCTATCGCCTTCTTGATGGGTACGGTCATTGTTCTTGAATTGTCTATCGTCTTGATTCGCAGCTTTATCGGTACCGATGCACCAGTTCAGCCAATGCCAGAAGAGCTTGTTGCGAACAATACTTTGGCTTTGGGCAAGTTGATTTTCGTAGACTATGTGTATGCCTTTGAGGTTGCTGGCGTCATATTGCTGGTGGCAATCATTGCCGCTGTTGCTTTGACCTTGCGCAACCGTAAAGATTCGAAATCACAAAATATTGCAGAGCAGGTCAGCGTTAAAGCGGCAGATCGTATGCGTATCGTAAAAATGGATTCAGATATGGCTGCCAAACAAGATATCCGCGGGGAGAAAAAATGAATATCACCCTAGCTCATTACTTAGTGCTTGGCGCAATCCTCTTTGCGACTAGCGTTATTGGAATTTTCTTAAACCGTAAGAATGTCATTGTGTTGCTCATGGCAATCGAATTAATGCTTCTTTCGGTCAATATGAACTTTGTAGCCTTCTCTCATTACTTGGGAGATATGGCTGGTCAGGTATTCGTATTCTTTATTTTGACTGTGGCTGCTGCTGAAGCGGCTATCGGCTTGGCAATCTTAGTTGTGCTCTTCCGTAAGGTTGACACGATTAATGCCGAAGACCTTGACCACCTAAAAGGCTAGTCATGCAATTGACCTTAACTCTTCCTCTTCTCTGCGCTATTCCTTTGGCGCCATTAGTCGGCTCTGCAATTGCCGGCTTCTTTGGAACCAAGCTTGGTGGCGACCGCATCGGCCACGGCGCTAGCCAATTCGTTTGTATTCTCGGTGTGATGATTGCTTTTGTCCTTTCTTGCAATGTTCTTGTGCAAGTAATGGACGGCTTTTATTTCAATGGCACCGTATATCGCTGGATGCAGCTTGGCGAACTCAATTTAGATATCGGTTTCTTAATTGATCCTTTAACTGCCACCATGATGTGTGTGGTGACCTTTGTGTCCTTGATGGTTCACATTTACACCATCGGATATATGAAGGGTGAAGAGGGTTACAACCGTTTCTTCTCGTACATTTCTTTATTTACCTTCGCCATGTTGATGTTGGTAATGAGTAATAACTTGCTACAACTGTTCTTTGGTTGGGAAGCCGTAGGTGTAGTTTCTTATTTGTTGATTGGCTTTTACTTCGAACGTCAATCCGCCGTTTTCGCCAATATGAAAGCCTTTTTGGTTAATCGTGTTGGTGACTTTGGCTTCATCTTGGGTATTGGCCTATTGTTGGCGAGTACTGGTTCGATGAACTACGACATTATCTTTTCACAGAACACAGCATTGGCTGCGCAAACGCTGCCAGGTACTGACTGGAACTTGCTTACCGTTATTTGTATCTGTTTATTTATTGGCGCTATGGGTAAGTCTGCCCAGTTCCCATTGCATGTTTGGTTGCCAGACTCGATGGAAGGCCCAACACCAATTTCAGCATTGATTCACGCTGCAACCATGGTTACTGCAGGTATTTTCATGGTTTCACGCATGTCACCATTGTTTGAGCTATCCGATACTGCATTGAGCTTTATTCTGGTTATCGGTTCAATTACAGCGCTCTTTATGGGCTTTCTGGGAATTGTCCAAAACGATATCAAGCGAGTGGTTGCGTATTCCACTTTGTCGCAGTTAGGCTATATGACTGTTGCGTTGGGCGTATCCGCTTATCCAGTGGCCATCTTCCATTTGATGACCCATGCATTCTTTAAAGCGCTGTTGTTCCTTGCTGCAGGTAGTGTGATTCTGGGTATGCATCACGAGCAAGACATGCGTAAGATGGGTGGACTCTGGAAGTACATGCCTATTACTTGCCTAATGATGTTGCTGGGTAACTTAGCTTTAATTGGGACGCCATTTTTCTCAGGCTTCTACTCTAAAGATTCGATTATTGAGGCGGTAGCTGCGAGTCATATCCCTGGCTCTGGCTTTGCCTACTTTGCGGTAATGGCCAGCGTATTTGTTACGGCTTTGTATTCATTCCGCCTGTACTTCTATGTATTCCATGGTAAAGCGCGTTGGGGTCATGCTGATGCCCATGCACGTGATCATCATGAGCATGCAGAGCAGGGCGATGATCATGCGCACCATGGCTTAGCTCCTGGTCAAAAGCCTCACGAGTCTCCATTTGTTGTGACCTTGCCATTGATTCTTTTGGCCATTCCATCAGTCATCATTGGTTTCTACACCATCGAGCCACTGTTGTTTGGTACTTATTTCGGTGATTCTATTTTTGTGGATATCAGCAAGCATCCAGCAATGGTTGAGTTGGCTGAAGAGTTCCATGGTCCTATTGCTATGGCGATACACTCCCTGACTTCGCCTGTATTAGGTTTGGTTGTCTTAGGCGTTCTTACTGCGGCCATTGGATATCTTTGGGTGCCGAAGTTACCTGCCAAGGTTGCTGAAGCTTTCGCTCCCATTAAGAAGCTTTTGGATAATAAATACTATCTCGATGATTTGAACCAAGCCGTTTTTGCTAAGGGCTTGCTTTGGATCGGCGGTGTCTTATGGCATCGTGGCGATCAAAAAATTATCGATGGATTCTTGGTTAATGGCAGTGCGCATGCAGTAGGGCGCTTTGCTGGAGTTATCCGTCATTTGCAATCCGGTTATCTGTATCACTATGCTTTCGCAATGATTGCGGGCTTAGCGGTATTGTTAGCTTGGGTTTTGTACGCTTACCTGCCTTTTGTTCGCTAGGCCTTTGTTACTTAAGTAGCCATCATGATTCTTTCTTACGCCATCTGGATCCCGATTTTCTTCGGAGTCATTATTTTGTTTTACGGGTCCGAAAAGCCATCAGCCGGAGTGCGCTGGTTAGCGCTCGTTGGCGCCGTCATTGGATTTATTGCCACGTTGCCATTGGTGATTCAGTTTGATCTAGCCAACCCGGGTATGCAGTTTGTTGAAAAGCTTAGTTGGATCCCGCGCTATGACATCAACTACCACTTAGGTATTGATGGAATTTCTGTATGGTTCATCGTATTAACAGCATTCATCAATATCTTTGTAGTGATTGCTGCTTGGGAAGTTATTGATACCAAGGTATCTCAATACATGGCTTCATTCATGATTCTTTCAGGTCTCATGATTGGTGTATTTGCTTCTTTAGATGCCTTGTTGTTCTATGTCTTCTTCGAGGCAACCTTGATCCCGATGTACATCATTATTGGTGTTTGGGGTGGTCATAACCGTATCTATGCCGCTTTTAAGTTTTTCTTGTATACCTTGCTTGGCTCTTTGCTGACGCTAGTTGCAATGCTTTATCTGTATAACGTTACTAATACTTTCGATATCTTGGCTTGGCAAAATGCCCGCTTGGATATTGTTGAGCAAATCCTCTTATTTGCCGCTTTCTTCATGGCATTTGCTGTGAAGATTCCAATGTGGCCTTTGCATACCTGGTTGCCCGATGTTCACGTTGAAGCTCCAACAGGTGGTTCAGTAGTCCTTGCCGCAATTATGTTGAAGCTAGGCGCCTATGGTTTCTTGCGCTTCTCATTGCCAATCGCGCCAGATGCAAGTCAATATCTTGGTCCTTTTGTTATCTTCCTATCTTTGGTCGCTGTGATCTACGTTGGCGCAGTAGCACTAGTGCAAAAGGATATGAAAAAGCTGGTTGCCTATTCTTCTGTAGCGCACATGGGATTTGTAACGCTTGGTTTCTTCCTCTTTAGCCCATTAGGGATTGAGGGTGGTATTGTGCAGATGATTTCACACGGCTTCGTGGCAGGCGCAATGTTCCTTTCTATTGGCGTGCTCTATGACCGTATGCACACCCGTCAAATTGCTGATTACGGCGGCGTAGTACATCGCATGCCGGCATTTACAGCCTTTGCAGTTTTGATGGCCATGGCCAATTGCGGCTTACCAGCAACTTCAGGTTTCGTTGGTGAATTCATGGTGATCTTGGCTGCCGTGGATTACGATTTTTTCATTGGAGTCTTGGCGGCTACCGCCTTAATTCTTGGCGCTGCATATTCCTTGTGGATGGTGAAGCGCGTATTCTTCGGCCCTGTTGGTAAT
>Ga0364914_10377_pt1 | contig 15333 bp, 20 predicted proteins | sample ExccelJu500001D3_3_FD_206954 | JGI IMG/M metagenome (GOLD analysis project Ga0364914, IMG submission 206954) | Enriched cells from Trout Bog Lake Hypolimnion, Wisconsin, USA - BchlTB.June25.5000.01.D3 | ecosystem: Environmental > Aquatic > Freshwater > Lake > Hypolimnion/Profundal zone | place... | reverse complement strand
GTTTTCTTCAAAAGTAGCCTTTTCCTGCTGATACCTGTCGGCATCGCCCTTCTGCCAACCTTGAAGCATCCCGGTCATGGCGTTCTGAGCGCCAAGAGCAGACATGGTTCCCTTCTGAGAACCAAGCGTAGAGCCAATCATACCAATCAAAGTAAACAAGAGGGCCATATCGCCCACCGAACTTTTGGTTGGCACAAAAGGCTTTGTGTCCTTGATAGCCTGTTCGATATTGTCGCGGTATTTAACGGACTCGTTTTGCAGCTTTTCGTAAATAGGGCCCATTATCAGTTTGGTCTGCTTAGCCGTCTCTGTTACTTGAGCGGCCTGTTTATCACCGAGAGCCGTAATAGCAGCTTGTTCAGCCGCTCCCGCAGTCTTAATATCGGCGTAATCCTTTTCAGACGGCCCCTGAAATTTAGGGACAGGCGGAGGGGCGGGCATTTTAGGTTGTGCCGGCGCCACAGCGGCCACATCCTGGGGAGCGGGAGCCGGAGCCGAGGGCTTGATCGGATACGTCGGTAGGCCAATCGTCGGAAGCCCCAGGGCGGTGCCAGTAGACATACCAATACTGTTCATTGCATCAGCCATTATTGACTCCCAGCCGCAGTCGTTTTTCCGGGCTGCTGACCACCCATCAATCCGGCACCAATCATTGCCAAATTGGTGAAGAAGTTGGAAGTGGCCGTCTGACCTGCCGCACTAGCCTGGTAGCCAGCATTGATGGCTGCCTGGGTATACGTGTCGGCTTGCTGGAGCAGGGCGGTTGCTTGCTGCAACTGATTGTTAATCAGGGTCTGGAACACCGTTGAGAGGGCCGCAGCGCCCTGCTGGGAGGATACTCCACCCCTAGCCTGGGACTGGGCTATCTGGGCCTGAGCCGTCTGGAAAGATTGCATATTGGCCGGGGTAAGGTTGCCAGCCTGAGTGGCTTCCAAAAGCTGCTGACCCTGGGATTGGAAGGGTTGCGCCAGAGCCGACAATTGCTGCTGGTACTGTTGGGCCTGTTTTGCAGCTTTAGAGGAATTGGAAATGCCAAGCGCACCCAACCCGCCTAGACTGCCAAGGGCGAGCAGATTTTGCGGTTTTTCTAAAAAGGCGCCAGTCTTTTGTTCAAGGGTGTCCAAAAAACTTGGCTGCGGAGGCGACGGACCCAAATTAACGGCGGGTGTGGATGTAACCGGCGCAATCCCAGACATATTCTGTTGAGGCGCAGCGCTTGGAGCCACAGGAGCCGTAGGCAAGGAGGTGGAGGTCGCAGCCGGAGCGGCGTAATTAACGCTTTTAAGCTGCGGTTGAGGGATATATCCGGGCAGATCAGCGCTGATTGGAGGGGGGGTATAGGCCGTCCCAGTACTTGAAATTGTTTCAATATCATCAAATTCCAGCAATCCGGTAGCCGGGTTCCGGGAGCCTCTGCCGCCACGGGCTTTCAGCAAGGCTGCTTCCTGGGGGGTAATGTGCGCCAGGACGGTATCGCGCCCACGGCCCTTGTTCTGAAGCAATTCAGCCAAGGCAGCCAGGTCGGTATTAAGCAATTTGGCGAGACTTTTTGCCATTGTGTTTATCCTTGATCTGCCTGATCGGTTCGCAGAGATAGAATGTTCCAGAGGTTGGACTTTTTAGCACCCTCATCGGCCCCGAATATAGGGCTTCCGGGGGCATAGATGGACGTAGTTCCTGGCTGTGATGCCTGGGCCGACTGCGCCGCAAGTGCCGAAGGGGACGGTGAGGGAGTAGACGATCCAGGCTTGTTACCAAACAAAAGCAACATGAGTCCATATTCAGAGGCGCTGATACCAAGCTTTTTAAGGAACTTTTCCGTCTCGCTATCTGTCGCGGGAGGGGTGGTATCAGCAGCTGGTTTATCCGCTGATACCGGGACGGTTTCGATTGGCGCCTGAGGAATGGTAGCGGAAACATCTGGTGCTTGTTTTTGTGCTTCCCCAGCAGATTTCACTTCTTCCACCGTTTGCGGCTGGAGAGAAGGCGTCAGGCCCTTAGATAGCGGGTCTGTTGTCGTTGTGAGAAGGCTGCCAAGAGTTACGTCGCTTGTCGTTGGTGTTCCAGTAGAGAATTGTGTTTCAACGTTGGCTGGCTGGGTAGCCGGAGCGGTATCCGCAGGGGGTGGGGTCTGTGCCGGAGCCGTAGTATCAGCCGGAGCAGGTGCAGGAACAGCCGTATCAGCCGGAGCCGGAGGGGGAGTAGCAGGGGTATCAGGCGGAAGAATAGCAGACGCCGGGGTCGTGGAACGATCAGCCACCCAAATGGAACTGCCGTCCGGCAATTGTGACCAGAAACCAGGATAATCCGGTGAAACCTTAACAACCTCAAGATAGGTTGTTGGATATGTCTTAATCGCATCCGTTCCAGGTTCTACATATTCTGTCCCAGACTTAGGATCGATGACAAAGAAACTTCCGCTGGCGGTAGGCGCACCAACACCACCTGCCGTTCCAGAAACCGGAACTGTTTCAACATTCGTAGGTTGAGTACTGCTCTTTGTTGTATCTGGCGTATACATCGCGCCAGTGACAGGGTTGATTGACGGCGCAGTTCCAGAAACCGGAACTGTTTCTACGTTTGGCGTGGATGTGGCCGCCCCAGGAGTGGCACCAGCAGCCGCACCGGGCGCAGCAGCATCCGTCCCAGCAGTAGAATCGGCCTGACCAGTAGATAGCAATTGTCCACCAAAGTAGGTGCCGCCACCGGCTATTGCACCAACGCCCAGGGCTTGTCCCAGGTCAGCGCCTGTGGCTCCTGCGATACCAGACTGCACTAAACCGCTAGCGACTGACTTTGCAGCAAGAGGCCCCAGATTGGTAACATCTTCAATTACGCTGGTAGCACCAGCAGTAGCGCCACCGCTGACAGCACCCCAAAGGGCACCATCCCCAATATCACCACCCTGAACGGCAGCGCTGACAACACCAACCGCAGAGCCAACAACACCCGCACCAATAACATCGGCAACAGCAGTCGAGGCAATCAATCCCGTGGCAAGGATTTCTCCACTAATTAACCCCGCCGCTCCAACAGTAGAAGCAAGAGCGCCAAGTGCTAATGGAACAAGAACCGGCATTACAAAAGCCCCACTTCCATTTTATATGCTGGGGTAGAACGATTGTTCATGTTTACGGTTGTCTGCGTTATTTTCACAGGAAGGCCAGCAGCCTTCACCATTTCAGCCGTTCCAGACTCCAGCAGGGTAGAAGTAATCTTCTTAAACCCCTTGCTTTTTGCCCACTGAGCAGCTTGCTGGAACCGCTTGATTAGCGTCTTAGGCTGCTCTTCCGTAAACACATGAACGTCAAGCTCACCAGGGGCGCCCTGCATCGCCCAGAACACCGTGTTGCCAAATTGAACCGGGCGGGACTTCTTCATGTTAATAGAAGTGGCAATGAGTTGCATTGCCTTTTCCACCTCAGACGCCGGCATCTGCTGCATCAAATAATTACGCATGATTACGGCTGGGTGCTTGCTGCCACCAGTACCCGCCTCTTGCTGCAATGCAGCCATAGCCGTCTTGTCAGACATTCTGTAACCCCAGAGATGCAGCTATCTGAACGTGAATGTAATAATGGGACGAAAGCCAGTCATAAAACTGATCTTCGTCATTCCAGTTCATGTCTAGCAAGTTAATAGGGTTTTGTAGTCCAAGATAGGAAGAGAAAGCCTGATGTTCCTGCTGATGCGGCAGCATCCAATCGTCCAGGTTCTCAATCTCAACGTCAAACAGGTTGTAAGACGGAGTAACCAAACCATTTTCAAAGAACGCGGTCTTGTACAAGCTGTGCTGCAAAGCGTTCTCAAACAGAAAGACCTGAAGCCCTTCCGTATCGCCATACTCAACAGTGTTAAGGTTCTGCATATTCATGTGTTGTAATACGGCACTTTGTAGTTAGAACCATTGATGTCTATGATAAGGTATCCCGCAGGAGCAATCATCATGCTGCTGACGCCATTGGCTGTAGCCGATGTAGTTCCAACATGATTGGTGCTGGTCACGTTGATGCTGCCGCCAGTAATTGTGACGTTGTTCGAGTTCTGGGTTGCCATGGTCCCAAGACCGGAAACATTCCCTGCCGGAATCGTCGTGGAGGCTGTGACAACATTAGACCCGTTACCGTACATATAGCCGGTAAGGGTGGTGACGGTCAGACTGGTGACAACGGACGTATCTCCACCGTCTACCTTCTGCCAAGCAGTACCATTAAACACCGCCCAGTCGCCAACACCCCACAGGGTTTCACCGTCCAGGTTCGTATTGCCAGCCGTGCTAACAACGTAATAATTCCCTTTCGTACCCTGCCCGGAGACAAGGGTGGGGTTTACGTTTGTAGAGGCGTTCCAAGTACCAGCGTAATTGAGAGCGCCAATCGCGTTGATAGTGCTGCTGACAGTCTTTAACATTTAGAGGCCGTCCCCCGGCGTCACATAGATTGTGGCGTTGCCAGTGCTGGTGATCCCCGTAAAATACGCATTAGGAACAAAGGTAAGGATTTCGTCGGTTCCCGGAAGGATGGGGATAGACGGGCCGGTAGTGCTTACCACGGCAGCATTATTCGCAGCCTGGGAGGCAGTTGTGCCGTATCCAAGGAATACAGTAGCCGTACCATTGTTAATGATACGGTATTGGTTTCCACCCAGCGTTGACGAAATGGCTTGGACAGCAGTAGGGGCAGACACATTGGCCGTGAAAGCCACTGTGTTGCCCATCTGTGTAAATGCTTGGACGCCCATTAGCTTTCCTTATTTACTTGGGGTGGAGCAATCTGCGGCTGCACCTGCTTCTGAATTTCCGCGATCACGGGGGAAACCTGCACAAAGGTAGTCGCCATGTTCTAAGTCCTTTGTCTTTCTGCGGGCCGGTCTACGGGAAATTACCGCCCACGGGGTTCGGGAAGCCCTCGGGGGCTGCGGTGCCGATCTTAGCACCCGGAGGAACGGTGGTCGATGTCCACGGGCTCTCGTTCATGGGGCCTACGCAGTCGGCCAAGGTCGCGCCGTTTACTGGCTTGCGGCGTACCGTGCAGGGCATGGACCACATGTTGGAGAACCCGCCACCCGGCTTAGACGTGCTGGTAAAGGTGCGGACCACGACGGCGGTGGGTGCCCACGTTGGAGCGACGGGGTAGGTTGTGGCGTTACTGAACAAGGACCAGACTTTGCCCTTGGGGGCCTTACAGGAGCCGTTCATCAGGCTCAGGTCGGCAATGCTGGCACCCTTGAGGACTGGGCATACTGAGATACCCATAGGGAATGTGTTGCCGTTAACCTTTACCGTCTTACCGGGTACCGCCACCGTCGCACTGGAGGCGCAGAGGGCATAGGGCGTGTGGCAGATGGCAAGGGACGGCGAGGCGTCAGCCGGGGTTACGACGAGAAGGGCGAGGACGAGAAGGGTCTTTTTCATACGGCTTCCGGGGCAGGGTTAACCTGCGGCTGCACCTGCTTCTGGATTTCGGCAATCACCGGGGCAACCTGCACATACGGGGCATTGCCCAGCGCGCCCATGATGATGTTGATCTGCTCAAGAGTAAGTTCGAGGGTCATTAGGCGCTCCAAGGTAACGGCGGGTTGACGACAGGGGGATTGACCTGATTGGCAATGTTGGTGTCAAGAGCCGCCTCAACAGAAGCCTGATCGACGCCGTTGGCCCAGACCCAGCCCTGTACCTGAGCCTGTGTCAGATCGGCATACGGGGTGTAGGGGGCACCGGCGACGTAGGTCACATTAACGGTGCCATACTGTGTGGCATTATAGGTGCCGTCCGTGGCGTTACAGCGCCAGCCCACGGTGAAGACAACATCCGTTTCGCCTTCGGCCTGTGGGTAGCAGGACATATATTCGACAAGCCATGTGTATGTGTTGGTCATTACTTAGACTCCAGTGCTGTAATGCGGGCCTTCAGGGCTTCGTTTTCGGCGTAGAGGTCTTTGACGCCCCATAGCGCGAGGTATGCATAGGGTTCGCTAGGTGCTAACCAAATGTCGTTCTCATTTTCGGGCGGTGAAATTGTCGAGAGGTCGCCAAGCGTTTCGTGCGCCTGCTGGGCGATAATACCAAAGCTATGGAAACTCTGGCCGCTATGCTCAAAGTTGCTGAACTTCTCAAAATCACCAATCCACAGTGCTTCGATCTCAGCACGGCGATTTTTCTGATGCTCGGAGATAATCTTGAGCCGAATGTCAGACGTTCCGTTCAGCACGGTGACGCCAGCGGTACGGGTGATGGAGCCTGTGGTGGAGGCACCGTTGGTGAAGCGGATATATGACGCTGTGTCAGCGCCAGAGTTTGCAATACCGAGGGGTTCTGTGCCTGATACAGTCCCCAATAGACCGATGCAGGCACTAGACCCACCATTAACGCTAAACAACTCGCCGGTATTAACTAGGCCGGTTCCTGTTGTCCTGATTTTTATGCCACCGCTGGCGTACATATACCCCGCCCCCACGTTCGTCGTGCCGCCGACAAGGAAGCTGCCGTCAGTGCCGAAGCGCCCGCGCTCCGTATCGTTTGTTGCAAAAATAATTGGGGCGGATGATTGCGCGTCAAAGGTTATGCCGCCAGCACCGCCGTTAGCGATGAAAAGGCCGTTTTGAGCGAGAAGTCCCGTAGAAGAAAATCCACTGCCCCATAGTGTGATTTGCGAGGTAGCAGACCCGTTCGACAACCTAAAGCTAGAAGCTGCGGATGCCCCACCACTGTTGTTGAGAAGTTGCGCTATGCTGGTGCCATTCTGGCTCTGCGTAATATCCAGAATATTGCTCGGCGTCATGCCGATGCCGACATTGGAGCTAAAATTAGCCGCAGCGCCCGTCAGGGTGCCGGTCAGCGTCGGACTGGCCGACAGCACCATATTCCCCGTGCCGGTCACGGCGTTGGACAGGGTAACGCCGCCGTAGGTGAGGGCACTGTTCAGCAGTGTCGTGCCGGTAACAGCCAGAGCATTAGTTCCGATGGTCGCGCCGCCAAGCGCCAAAGACGTACCTGTAGCCGCGCCAAGTACAGGCGTGGTCAGCGTCGGACTGGCCGACAGCACCATATTCCCCGTGCCGGTAACGGCGTTGGACAGGGTAACGCCGCCGTAGGTGAGGGCGGCTGTGATGTTGGCACCCGCAATAGATGTGCTTCCCGTCAAGGACACATTGGCTAGGGATGCAGTAGAATTTCCCAAGCCAACACTTGTCGATCCAATCGTCAACGTTGTGTTGAAGTTGGAATCCAACTGAGACAGAGGAATAGGAGATGTTGCAGTCGCAAATGTATAAGGTACGCCAGTCATTTAGAACCTCGCTCTGAGTTCAAACTCAAGCTCAAAAGTGTTGTAGGTAAAACCACTAGAATTGCTTGTCATCGTGTAGCCAATGTATTTGCCCCATTGCTGGGCATCCGACTTGTAAAGATAGTATCCAGCGCTACCGCTCAACCAATTAATCGTAGCATTGGCGTTGTTCTTCCAAGGGATGATCGTACCACTGTTGTTGTTCCAATCCGAAGTGTTGGACAGAACATAGGTCGGGCTACTGTTTGATTCGCTATCAACGGTCAGGTTAATGCTGCCACCATTGGTTAGGGTAGCTTCTACGCCCAGTTTCAGGGCTTGCTTGTCACGAATGGGATCGGTCAAAAGCCACAAAGCCGTTTGCACCGTGGAATTAACTGGTGCCGTGGCGTTCTGATACATCGTGTATAAGTTTTTGCCACTCACCCCAAACAGCTTCAGAATACCGCCAACCGGGGAGCCAGCCACCAGGTTGATAGTACCTTGACTGGTGATGAACCATTTCTTGTCAAAGAAAACCGCCTGTATCCAGCGGCTACCGCCCACTACAAGGTTATTGCAGTAGAAATTAAAGGCGGCGCAGAGGATGTTATTGATGATGACCTGGCCGGCACTGATAGGCTTTGTGAAATCAATCAGCGGGTAAATGCCATCCAAGGCATCCGACAGCTTGACGGTTGTAGAGCCGATAAGGCCATACACGCCATAGTCATTCTGGAACATAACATAACGGTAGTACGGAAAGATTGAGAACGGTCTACGGCTTCCGATAGATGCGCTGATGTTTGTATTTGTAAAAGATGTTGTCCCTGTGCTGTTGACCAGGACATCGCTAAAGACGTTGATGGAGTCATCGCCATATATGTAAAGGAAGTTATTGGCGGACAGCATGGCAAGGATGTTGCCGTGCAACGTCGAGTCTGTAATGAAAACACTGCCAGCAGACGGGCTGATGAAATCGTTAAAGTTTGTCGCCGCTGAATAGACTACTTGGCGGCCTTGAGACACCCAGACTCGGCCAGAATAGGTGGCTACATCAGTGACAACATTTGACTGAATCTGCGTTGTGACACAGGCATTGGCGCCATCACCTGTAATCGTGACAGTGGGGGCAGAAGTGTAGTTATTGCCCACATTTGTCATAATGACATTGATGATAGAGCCATTGCTGATAATGGCTGTGGCTGCGGCGGAGTTGTCTCCACCACCTCCAGAAAAAGTAATGTTGGCTGAAGTGTAATTGGATCCGCCGCTTTGAACCGTGGCAGAGACGGTTCCAGTGCGGAACGTGATATAAGACGCTACAGCCGACGCACCCGTTCCAGTGCCGCCAGACAGCGTAATAGTAGGGGAAGACGTATATCCCGTACCCGGATTGGTCAGGACAATACCAGAGACAATGTTTCCGGTCAGTACAGCCTGACCAGTAGCCTGTATACCGCCCGCCTGGTTAGGCGGACTGATAACAACGGAAGGCGCCGTGTTATAAGCAGAGCCGACATTCGTCATGCCAATGGCACCAACCGATCCTAATTGAACGGTGGTGTTTCCATCATAAACAAACAGACCCTTGTTAGGGTCGCCAATGATGGCGTAATCGGAGTTAAACTGTGCCGCTCTGACGTTGCTGTTGCTGAATGTTCCGGCAGTGGCAATTGTGACCACATTTCCAAGATCAACGTCGTAAAATTGGGAACTGCCATCATCCTGGAAGGTAGCCAGGTATGTGCGCCCTTTTACTTCAACGCTTGTCATAGACGTTACGTTGGCAACAAAAACAACGTTGGCGCTGGTGTTGTCCAGTGACGGTGTGGAGGCAGGAATGATTTTTAGATTGCCGGGACCAATAGGCTGGGCATTTTCCAACCAAGAAAACTCATCGTCCTGAATGGCCGTGCGGTTAGCCTTAGTGTTCAAAGCCTTGAAAGACTTTGAAATGTGGTACTGTTTTTTCTGTTCCGCTGCTGCTGCCATGATTAGTAGGGCGTACTATATGGGTTTGGCAATCTACGGGTGTAGACCGTAGCCAGGACGTTCTGGACTTTCTTGATGTATTCCTGTTTGAATATCTCGCTTTCCCCGAAGGCTTGCTCTTTGTACTTAGCTTGGTGGCAAGCGTAGAAGGCAACAGGGCCGGTGAACTCAAGAGGGATTTGCTCAATGCTTGAATCATCTACCAAGTCATTAGGGGCAATGATGGTGTCGAGTTCCGTGACGTAGTTCTGGTCCGGGACTGGCGACAAGTAATACTTTCTCTGTCCATACATAGAGAAAGCGATGGGACGCCCAACATAGTTCTGCCAGAACCGGAGTTCTGCATTGAACTGCGTCCAGGGCAGATACCGCATAGGAACGCGGGTATTGCCCCAATACAGATTGATGTTCAGAACGTCATAAGTATTGCTCCCATACGGGAGGTCATCAAGGCTATAGACTTCTTGATTAAGGATTGCCGCTCCGGTCTGTAGCTCACGCAAACAGCCGGTGTCTCGAACAAGACGGTTTCTGGCAATGTTAATATCGTCGGTAAGTTCTTGATCGGAATAAAACGCGCCCGTAGCGTCGTGCAAAAGCCTACGGCACTCCGTAATATAGTCCGACAATGCCGACATTTAACACCGAACCTATCATGTTATATGAGCGAGCTTTCCCCCTCCGCGTTTCGGCGTGAGGGGTACTCGCTCCACCACCGGGGATAACGAGTGGTGTTTTCCTGGATTTTCTTCTGTGATTACAAACTTAGACAGCTTTTCAAGCGCCGCCTCCATATCCATCCTGGTCATAGTCCAGCCAAGACGGATCAGATACGGTTCCTTGTTTGCATCTTCGTATCCGAAGATATGACGAGCAGCCTCTACGGATATTTCAAGCGGTTTGCCGGGAAGGAATTTATAGACCTCCCCGGCATAACCGTCTTCAAACGCCGCGTCAGTGTTGTTCGTCACAAACACCATTACGGATTCACCACATCGCCAAAGATGTAAACGTCAACGTATCCGTTGGCCGTAGCACCAGCCGTGACGTTCAAATACAGCGTCGGGGAGATATTCCCGTTGACGCAAGTCGTATTCGCCGTCGCAGACAGGGGCAGGTCTTGATACGTGTTCACAGCCGTCAAAGTCGTAAGAGCAGACGCATTGACAACGAGATTACCGCCGTCTTTGGTCTGGCCGATGCTGACAGAAGTGCCACTGACATTACCGTTGGGATTCCGGACAGTGACCCTGCGAAGGATCACGGAACCGGAAGTCGTGGTGTTACCACTCTGAGTCAAGCCGCCACTCAACATGGGAATGGCAATCACGGCATTGGCAGCGGTGCCAAGGCTGACGCCCTGGACAGTGCCAACAGCATAACTGCCAATATCCTGCGGAGTAGAACTGGCAAGATTGTTCATACTAGCCATTGGGAAGCCTCCTTAAGATGTGAAGGTGCCCGGAGCCGACTCACCGCCGTTGACCGTAATGAGAACCAGAGTGCCGTTGGTGGTGCAATTCGCATAGGTGTTGACACCATCCGAAAGCACCAGGGTGGCCGAGTTGGCCGCCACAACAGTCACATAAGAACCCATGTTAGCCAGGATCGTGCAATTCGCCGGGGTATTAGCGTAGTAAAGACCCGCAGGAATGGTCACGTTGGCCGCAGTGGTGATGGCGATATTGGCGTTCTGCCAATAGGCACCAGCGGTGTTGGTAGTGGCGTTAGAGCCGGCAAGGATAAGTTTATTAAGGGCCAAAGCCATTGGTCATCCTCCTCAAATACTAAGAGAGTTGAAGTTTTTGACCTTGGTCATCGACTTCGGCTTCGTGCTGACCAGTTCGGCAATCATCAGCACCGCGCCGACATAACCGATCTGCCAGTTGGGCAGGGTCGATTCAAAGCCGGTGAACACAAAGCTGCCCTGATCGTGGATATACAGCGACAGGTAGTTCGAGTTCAGCAGGTACAAAAAGCCTTCGGGGCAGTACGGGTCCGGATAAATCGGGACGCCGGCCACCATCAGAGCGCGGAACGCGGCCTGAGGACCATTCGCATCACTGTCAAAGCCGGAGCCGGGGGTGATGACGTACTGTTCCTGACCAACATAGTCCTGCGCCAGCAGGGTCCAGGTGCCAAAGCCGCAAACGCCAAAGGACGGCACTTCCGCACCGTTTTTGACCGTGCCGCTGATGTACTGAAGCACATTCTGGCGGGTCGGGTTGACGTTGTTGGCGTTGTAAACCTTCGACTTCCACCAGCCATAGGTGGAGCGATTGATGTTGCCGTAAGTGCTGGCGCCAGCAGTGGTGCCATCGTCAACGGCAGCGGGGAGGCCGGTGAACTGCTGCGTGTCCGATGTGTTGTTGTACAGCGAGGTCGCCATAGCATCCATCATCACGTTGGTCGCATCGTTCATGCGGGCTTCGATCAGCGGGATAACCGCATAATCCTGCTGCACCGCACCTTCCATTCCGAGGAACGGAACGGGCGCGATCATCAGCTTGAGATTAAATTCGGCATTGTAAGCGCCCTGCTGGACAGCCGGCTGCTGGAAGGAGCCGCTGTAGTCAGACCACTGAGCATTGACGAACTGAGAACCCTGAACCGGGACAGTAACGGACGAAACACCGCCGCTGGCCGACTGAGAGTTCGCAATAAGGGCCGCCAGGAGCGGCGTAGAATTATAAAGCTGAACAACCAGCTTCGGGATAAACGCACGCCGAGTGACATACGTCAACTCCGAATATTGCTGCGAACCCGACGCTGGAAGAATACCACCACCAATGGGCATGGTTTATCTCCGTTAATGACTATCCCCTAAAAAGCCTTAGTAGCCCACAGGCTTCGGATTCTTCCGAAGTTCGTTGAGGGCTTTTGCTGCTTCATCTCTCGCCGCCATCGCGGGGTTCTTCCAATACTTGGCAAGAACATCGCGGGCGGTCTTATCCATAACGTTGGGAGCATAACCCGACGGTGTGGGGGCAGCGGATTCATTCATCCACTTCCAGTAATCCGCAGCCGTTTCGTGATTGGTAATGCCTTTTTCCAACATAATCTTTTCCACTTCGGCAACCTGGTCTTCGTTGTCGAGCTTATGCTTGGACATAAGCGAACGACGCCGACGATTCAGTTCTTCCATCGCGTCACGTTCTGCCAGCTTGTTTTCAAGCTCCTGCACCCGCTGCGCCGACCTTTCCGAATACTTCTGGACGCGATCATCCAAGTCGATTTCGGGAATCGGAATGTTGGGACGCTTTTGCTTGGCAAGACGCAGGAACTGGTTGCGGGTTTCGGGGCTGTCAGCCAGTTCCCGAGCCAGCAAGGCCAGTTCGTCACGCGCGTCCGATGAAAGGTCTTCCAGAGTAGCCATAGTAATCCCCTATGTTCCTTAAATGACTTTCTTGGTGTCGCCAGGATGACTCAGGGTCATCTTGTTCTTATGGCCGGCCTTGTTGCTGCCGGTCAGGCCACCAAATTCCGAGAAGCGCGGCGTATTGACGATCTGGCCGTTCTGCTGGTTGTTATCGGTGGGGCGACGGGGCTGCGAAGAACCGCGCGGCTTAAAAAGTTCCATTGTGAATCCTCACATTCCGGGGATGGGTGAACCGGGGATGCCACCCGGAGTTGGTCCACCTGCCCCTGGAGGGGGCGGCGGCGGGACAGGGGGTGCCATCGAGCCACCAGGGCCGGCTTGAGCAGGGGAACCGGGGCGCGGGCCAAGAATGGCAGAGACTTCCGGGGTGACATTGCCAGCTTGAGGCAACGAGCCAAGAAGCTGCATGATTTCCGCTGGCTGAAGTTCTGCACTGCGAGATTTGCGGGGGCCAAGAAGACCGCTCAAAGCGCGAAGGGCTGCCATAGCCTTCTGACCTTCGGGGGATTCGCTGCCCAGGGCGGGAAGAGACTGCTCAATCAGGTCAAGAGCCATGCTCAGATTGACCAGGGCACCCTCTTTAGAACCCATCTTGGGTTCCGGGGTTGACATCGGAGAAGTCATAGGACCGGGATTTGTTTCCGCATCCGTAGCAGCGCCAGTCGGAGCGCCGCCTCCCCCCATCTGTGAGGACATTAGCGCTGAAATACGATCCGGTGCTGCGGCCATGTACTACCCATAGCCCGATAACGGGCGGTTAAAAAACGTTCCCGTCGATGTAAATACCAAATTTGGGGGTGCGTCAATACGTCGCAACAAATGGGGGGATATGTTTTTCTTCCGTCCCCCCTCGGAAATTAACACACGGGGCTAACCCGTATGTTAGTTAGCGCTTCGACTTGCGAGCGCGCTTCGCCTTACGAGCCATGTGATGCTCTCCTTGGTTTGAGTTGTATCCCCTTGAACTTGTTGGTCTTACCGCTTCTTGCTACGGCCAGACTTCTTCATCTTCTTATACATCAAAGTCTCCTAGCTGCGCCTAGTTGAGCGCCCTATTGTTTTGGTAGCCGGGGATCGGATACCGCTTACACGATACTGCAATCCTGCCGGTTTGTTAGCCCCTGCAATATCTCTTGTAGAGACTCTGGGTTGGTCTGCGGTTGATTTAACGTCAGCCACCCTTGGCCCCCTTAATTGGTTTGACGTTGGACGGCTGAGAGGCAGCTTGCTGCTTCTGCTCCCGCTCCATCTTTTTTAGCCTCTTCTTGAGAAGTTGCTTCATGGGAGGATCAAGCAAATCCAAAAGGCTTTCCTTGTCAATAGCCCCAGCTTTGAGCAGGTTAAAAGCCAACTGCCGCATATCTTCCATGAAGATCGGGCTGTTGCTGTGAGCGTCCACCTTGACCGTGTAATCCTTGGTAAACTGCTCGATCACAAACTTGTTTCCAAGGTCATCGGTGTAGTGGGTTGCGTCATGCGATTGCAGCAGTTTCATATATTGGGTCGCCACTTTTTGCAGCGAATCCTCAATGATAAGGGCGCGTTTCTTGGTGCGCGAAGAACCCAGACGGGCAAGCTGAGAGGCGTGTCCGGACGAGCGAACCCCCTGCTCTCCGCGCCCTGACAGGATGGAGGAAATACCGCTGGCTTCCTCAAACATCGCGTCAATTTCTTGGATTTCCCGGTACAAATTATCGGGCATTTCTGGGGCCAGGGATTCCACCTTGGCGTTGGGCATATCAGAACTTAGCAAGCCGCCAGGACGGTTCAGGGCAAAATTCCGTTCTTCCTGGATGCCGGAAAAGCCCATCATAACCTTGGGCGGATTAACCTGGCGGGACAAAAGGTCCAGAATCTCAGTCATGCGTTTATTCCGCATCTGCTGAAGCAGGATAAGTTTCTGGACTTCGCTCTGCCCCCAAAAGTAGTCGTACTGCGGATTGGGACAAATCTGGATAAAGGGCAATTCGCCCTTCAGATACAATTCCTTGCCCGGACGGTCATAGATAATGACATCTGGGTCGGCAATGGTGACACACTGGTAGTCTTCTTTGTCCGAATCCCAGACCCACAATTCCTTCATCTGGATGGTGTCTTCGGCCACTTCCGCCTTCATGCGGTTAAAGCCGTACAAATCCAGGTTGACTGTGCCGTAAATAGTTGGATTGGTTTGCGAAAGAACGATGCGGTCTATGCCGGCAGGGACGTTCTCGACCTGGTGCTTTGAGCCTTCTAACCGGGCCAGGATTCTTTCCCGGTTTGGATGAGTATACAGACGCGCCCGTAGCTCACTCTTTGTTATATAATAGCTATGAACAATGGCTTCTTGGCGGTCTGTATGGGTGCTATCCTCTCTCAAGACGCCAAGGCTACCGGGATCAACCATGTAGGCGTTGATGCCGTCGCGCCAGATCAACTTGATGAAGGATGAATTGTAGACCAAAGCCCAGGTTAGGGCGGTCAAAAACACTTTGTCCCCGCCCGAATCCATCCATTTGTCGTTGAGGGCTTCGACAAGGATACTCAGCTTATTGTATTCATAATCAGGGGCCGTGGACCCCAGGTGTACGGTAAACCGGGTCGTATCGGCGGCGTACAAAAAGCTAATAAGCTGGTCAATGGTGGGGTTGATTTTGTTGAATTGGGCGGGACTTTCTTCCGGCCCCGCGCCAAACAGAAACCATGACCTAAGACT
>Ga0364914_10326_pt3 | contig 15359 bp, 16 predicted proteins | sample ExccelJu500001D3_3_FD_206954 | JGI IMG/M metagenome (GOLD analysis project Ga0364914, IMG submission 206954) | Enriched cells from Trout Bog Lake Hypolimnion, Wisconsin, USA - BchlTB.June25.5000.01.D3 | ecosystem: Environmental > Aquatic > Freshwater > Lake > Hypolimnion/Profundal zone | place... | reverse complement strand
AGGGAAGAGTCCGCGGACCACATGCGCATCAAAATCAGGATGCTCACCATCGGCATTAACGTGAATGATCTTGGCAAGTTCGTCGTTATCGATGACCGGGAAATCTAATGAGATCTGACGACAAGAATCCGGTGAAGGATTGAGGAGATTTGATTCTGCTCCAATTGTCTGTCCCAAACTTGTAACCATCTCTTCGCGAATAGCATCTAGTGGTGGGTTAGTGACCTGTGCGAAGAGTTGTGCAAAGTAATCAAAGAGCAGACGAGGCTTATCCGAAAGAGCAGCGATCGGAGTATCAGTGCCCATGGATCCCAATGGTTCTGCTCCATTTTTCGCCATTGGAGCAATGATGATGCGCAACTCTTCTTCGGTGTATCCAAAAGCCCTCTGCCGACGCAATACCGATGAGTGCGGATAGATAATGTGTTCACGAGATGGCAGATCGGCCAAACGCACAATGCCTTCCGCTAACCATTCTCCATATGGATGAGCTGAAGCGAGCGAACTTTTAATCTCATTATCTTCAATAATGCGACCTTCAGCGATATCGACGAGGAACATACGTCCTGGTTGTAAGCGACCCTTGCGGACAACTTTTGCAGGATCGATATCGAGCACACCAACCTCGGAAGCCAGAATTACTAAACCATCTTCTGTAACCCAGAAGCGAGACGGGCGAAGTCCGTTGCGATCAAGCACAGCTCCAACCTGAGATCCATCAGTGAAAGTAACGCAGGCAGGACCATCCCATGGCTCCATGAGGGAGGAATGGAATTGGTAGAAGTCGCGCAACTCTTGCGACATCGTCGTGCTGTTCTCCCAGGCTTCTGGAATCATCATCAGAATTGAGTGAGGAAGTGATCGGCCAGTGAGGTAGAGCAGTTCTAAGACCTCATCAAATGATGCGGAGTCGCTTCCGGAGTTGTCGACGATTGGGAAGAGACGAGAGATATCTCCTGGGATCAAAGGACTTTGAAGGAGCGCTTCGCGAGCGCGCATCCAGTTGCGATTTCCGCGGACGGTATTGATCTCTCCGTTGTGCGCAATAAAGCGATAAGGGTGTGCAAGCGGCCAGGAAGGGAAGGTATTTGTTGAGAAACGAGAGTGCACCAGAGCAAGAGGTGACTTAACCAGCTCGTTCGAGAGATCTGGGAAGAACTCTTCCAACTGTCCAGTCGTCAACATTCCCTTATAAACGATGGTTCGCGATGAGAGTGATGGGAAATAGATCGGAAGTGAGTGTTCAACTCGCTTGCGGAAGCAGAATGCCAGACGGTCGAGCGCCAAATCCCTCTCGCCATTTTTGCCAGCGATAAAGATTTGGACAAATCGTGGCATTACAGAGAGCGCGGTTGTGCCAAGAGAAGAGTCATCGGTAGGCAATTCGCGCCATCCCAAGATTGTGATGTTCTCTTCTTCAGCGATCTTGAGGATCGCAGGTAGATCATCAAACTCTTTATCTATAAATGCGATACCGGTGGCATAGCTACCTGCATCTGGCAGATCGAATTCAACGACGGTTCGATAGAACTCATCCGGGATACGAATAAGAATTCCTGCACCATCTCCGCTATCTGGTTCTGCACCAGATGCGCCGCGGTGTTCAAGATTGCGAAGCGCGGTGAGCGCTTGGGCGACAATTTCGTGGGTTGGCTCTTTCTTGAGGGTGGCAATCATTGCTACGCCACAGGCATCATGTTCATCGGCAGGGTTGTAGAGGCCCTGGGCAGATGGCAGAGAGGAAAAGAGGGTCACGATCGCTCCTTGAGAACGGTCGGGACGACGGTGGCCCAACATATTGCGCCTAAGGATTACTTGGGCAGTGGGAAAGACTATCAACAGAGAGGGGTGGCTGGTGCCAACCTTTTTAGCAGACTGCTCAGATTAAAGTCACACTGACGAATCAAGCGTGGGCTAGAGCGCCGATTCCCGCAGTAATTAACATTCCCAATCCCCCGCCTATGAGCACGCGCAAGACCGTGCGTGCAAAGGGCGAGCCGGCCAGTCGGGAGGAGATACCGCCTGTGGCGAAGAGACCAGCTAGGGCAAAGAGCACAATGAGAGTCACCTTGGTACTTGTTCCCCCAATGAGGGCACCGATCAGCGGGATGGTGGCGCCGAGGGCAAAACTGATCGCAGAGGCGATCGCGGCCTTGGCTGGCTCTGCCTTATTTGATTCATGGTGGCCAAGCTCGTCACGAAGGTGTGCCGCGAGCGGATCTTTAGCGGTCAAGGTTTGAGCTACCTGCTCTGCCAACTCTCGCGGAAGGCCACGCTCCTGATAAATCTGAGTAAGTTCTTCTAATTCACCCTCTGGGTCTGCCGCCAGATGATCAATCTCCATCTGTCGATCGGATGCCTCAATATCCGCCTGTGATCGAACCGAGATGTACTCACCAACCGCCATAGACATGGATCCTGCAGCTATTCCAGATACACCAGCGATAGCGAGGAAACTGGTACGGCCAGCCGCAGCGACCCCGATGAGGAGTGAAGCGTTTGAGACAAGACCATCATTCGCACCTAGCACGGCAGCACGCAACCATCCAGATTTGCTTCCACGATGGTGCTGATTACGAGCATAAACTGCTTCTAAACTCATGGCTTCATAATAGCGAATAGAAAATTCAGTGCTCGACTTCTCTCTGTCGCAGAAAAATGAACATTAGGGAAGAAATCCCGCAGATGAGGGCTACCCAGACATTTAGTCGAATTCCAAAGATCAGGTGCGCGCGATCGATCCGCAAGGCCTCAATCCAAACTCGCCCGGCACAATACAGAGTTACGTAGAGAAGGAATGTGCTACCCACGCGCAATCTGCGCACGCCAGGAAGATAGAGAATCACCGCTGCACATAAAAGACACCAGATTGATTCGTAGAGAAAAGTTGGATGAAAGGTGGCATACCTTTCATAACCTGTGGGTCTATCGATCAAAGGAATTTTTAGCCCCCACGGCAAGGTTGTGGGCCTTCCAAAAAGCTCACGATTAAACCAATTTCCCCAGCGGCCAATCGCTTGAGCGATCAGGATGCCCGGTGCCAATGCATCTATCGCTTGTAAGAATGAGATGCTTCTCGGGGCGCGCTTAAAATAGAGATAAGCGACAAAGGTTCCTAGAGCGACTGCACCCCAAATTCCCATTCCACCTTCCCATATTTTGAAGGCATCGGTGAAGTGACCTTGCGCGCCAAAGTACAACTCTGGTGTTGTGAAGACGTGATAGAGGCGACCACCAATAATTCCTGCGGGGATCACATAAATCGCTAGATCATAGAGTTCGGTTACAACTCCCCCAGCTTTCTTCCAACGCACAGCGCCCACCTGCAGTGCAACGATTACACCAAGGAGGATGCATAGCGCGTAGTAATGCAGGGTAATCGGACCCAACTCAATCGAATTACTCGATGGAGTTGGGATAAACCGATCCAGCAAGGAAGGAACTACTTAACGCCGAGCGCAGTCAAAACTTTAGTAAACGCCTTGTTGTCATAGTCAGTAGCGAGTGGAAGTGTCTTGCCGTTAACAATCACTGTAGGCGTCGCATTAATGTTCTTAGATGCAGCATCATCATTAATGTTGTTAGCCCAGTTCATGTACTTGCCACTGTTGATGCAGGTGTCAAAAGTTTTTGAAGTAATACCAATTGAGTGACCCAGAAGAATCAATTGGGCATCGGTCCAATATGCAGAATTTTCTGCGGCCTGAGCCGTTGTTGGTTGATTGACATAGAGCGCGGTGTGCATCTCGAGGAACTTTCCCTGATCGGCAGCACAGGCGGCTGCAGCCGCGGTTAACTGTGAATCAGGAGCAATGAAGTGCATTGGGTGGTAAACCGCTTCGATCTTGCCAGCGCGCACCAACGAATTTACATAGGTGTTGTTGACCGCCTCGAAATTACGACAGTTAGGGCAACGGAAGTCTTCATACATATCTACTCTTACCTTGGCAGTTGGATTGAAGGTGATTCCGTAGCCATTGGCCTTAGATACCGAAGAAGGCAGTGGAGCATTTGAGGAGGCATGATTCTTGGCAACGACTGCACCAACGCCAGCAAGTACTACAAGCGTGATCATTCCAATAACGAGGTACAGGGTGAATTTATCGCCCTGCTTCTTTTGAGGTTGTCGCTTATCAGCTTTCTTGCTTGCCATCTCTTGACTCTCCCCTGCTTGCCGAATAATGGGCGTAACTCTATTCCAAAGTTATTAACTTTTAGGCGTGGATCATGCCCTCGCACAGCCTTTAGACAAATCCGCAGCCAATTCTCGGACTTTGCGGAGACCTTCTTCCGGAGTGCTGCTCTCCTGCAGCAAGCGAATAAAGGCTGAGCCGACAATGACGCCATCGGCATATTGAGCCACTTCATGAGCCTGTTCAGGCGTGGAGACCCCAAGGCCAACAGCGATCGGGAGTTTGGTGACTCCACGTAAACGCTCCACCAATGTGCGTGCTCCGCTTGAAATGGAGGTGCGCGTACCTGTAACCCCCATCAAGGAGGCGGCATAAACAAATCCGGAGGTGGCTTCGGTAACACGATTGAGGCGGAGCTCCGAGGTGCTCGGCGCGACAACATAGATTCGATTTGTCTCGTGACGAGTTGAGGCAGCGATCCACTCTTCCGACTCCTCGATGGTGAGGTCGGGAGTTATCACACCAGAACCGCCGTTGCCCTTGAGGTCGCTCAGAAAATTATCTACCCCATATTTTTCAATGGGATTCCAGTAGGTCATGACAACGCTTGGAGCGAACTGTGAGATCTCAGCCAGAGTGGCCATCACCTCCGCTGCACCGGTGCCATTTCGCAATGAGGTATCTGCAGCCGCCTGAATGACTGGGCCATCCATCACTGGATCGCTATATGGATACCCGATCTCGATGGCATCAACACCACCTTCAACCATCGCCTTCAAAGCATCAATACATCCTTGCTGCGAAGGAAAACCCGCTGGCAAGTAGCCGATTAAAGCAGCGCGATTTTGGGCACGAGTCTTTTCAAAGAGCTGTTCAAGTGGCGTGCTCATTACAACGGGATTCCAAAATACTCTGCTGCCGTCTGAACATCTTTGTCGCCACGTCCAGAGAGATTTACGAGCAAAATAGAATCCGGACCAAGCTCTTTACCAATTTGGATGGCACCGGCAAGCGCATGTGCGCTCTCAATAGCTGGAATAATTCCTTCAGTTTTGCAGAGCAAAGCAAATGCTTCCATGGCTTGGGCATCTGTAATTGCGCGATATTCAGCGCGACCGATGTCATTGAGATAGGCGTGCTCCGGCCCAACACCTGGGTAGTCAAGACCTGCCGAGATCGAATGTGATTCGATGGTCTGACCATTCTTATCCTGCAAAACGTAGGAGCGAGTGCCGTGTAGAACACCAGGTGAGCCGCCTGTAATGGTCGCTGCATGTAATCCAGTTTCAACTCCTGAACCACCAGCTTCTAAACCAACAAGCCGAACGTTTGCATCATCGATAAATGGATGGAAAATTCCAATTGCATTGGAGCCACCGCCTACGCATGCGAGCACAACATCAGGTAAACGGCCGAGGAGATCGAGGGATTGTTGGCGCGCTTCGATACCAATGATCCGATGGAAATCCCTAACCATAGTTGGGAAGGGATGAGGACCTGCGACGGTACCCAACAAATAATGTGTGGTCTCAACATTTGTAACCCAATCGCGCATCGCTTCGTTGATGGCATCTTTAAGGGTTTTACTACCCTGCGTAACAGGAATAACTTCAGCGCCTAGGAGTTTCATGCGCGCGACGTTGAGTGATTGACGTTTTGTATCTTCTTCGCCCATGTAGACGACACATTCCAACCCCATTAACGCTGCAGCGGTTGCCGAGGCGACACCGTGCTGACCTGCACCAGTCTCAGCGATAATCCGCTTCTTACCCATGCGCTTGGTTAAGAGAGCCTGACCTAAAACATTGTTGATCTTGTGACTACCGGTGTGGTTCAAATCCTCGCGCTTGAGAAGGATCCGGGCTCCCCCTGCATGCGCGGCAAAGCGAGGTACCTCTGTGATGATGCTGGGTCTGCCGGTATATGTACGGTGAAGTTCAGCAAGCTCGGCTTGAAAGGCTGGATCTTTAAGAGCAACCTCATGGGCGAGGGCCAGCTCGTCGAGAGCAGCTATCAGCGCTTCAGGAACAAATCTGCCGCCATATGGTCCGAAATGACCAAGAATCTCCGACTCGACCACGCTGCCCATATCCGAACCGTACCAGCAGGCTATCGACCGAGAAGGGAGTTAATTGCGAGAGCAGGGTCACCAGCTCGAACCAAAGTTTCCCCAACCAGAATCGCTTTTGCCCCGTAGCTCGCGGCAGAGGCGACTTGGGCACGATTGGCGATTCCAGATTCGGCGACTTTAATGCGGTCTGCTGGAATCAGAGGAAGCAATCTGGCGAAAGCATCCTCGTGAATATCCAAAGTCTTTAAATTTCGAGCATTAACTCCGATAATTCTTGCGCCTATGGCCACGGCCCGTTCGAGTTCATCGCCATCGTGAACTTCAACAAGCACACTCATTCCAAGTTCTAACGCCAACTCGTGCAGGTCCTTCAATTGTGAATCAGAGAGTGCGGCGACGATGAGAAGCATCAGATCTGCTCCCAGCGCCCGGCTCTCCAAAACCTGATATTCCGTGACAATAAAGTCCTTACGTAATACTGGAATAGAAATTCGCTCTCGAACTGCAATTAAATCTGCCGCGCTTCCCCCAAAGCGGCGTTGCTCCGTCAAAACACTAATAACTGCAGCACCCGCTTCTTCATATGTGCGAGCCAGCGCGGCAGGATCTCCAATAGTTGCTAGCGCTCCCTTGCTGGGAGAGGATCGCTTAACTTCTGCAATGATCTGCATTCCTGGCTGCGCAAGCGCGGCATATGCATCGCGAACCTGCGGCGCAGCTGCCACTTCAGCGTGCAGCTGTGCGAGTGGAATCTTGCGTGCATCTAGATCTTCCAAGACGCCTGCAACTATTGAATCTAAAACTGTACTCACAGCGTTGGATCCTCGCCTTCGCTCAGCGAGTTCCACGGGGTCTTAGCTCGAGGCTCATACCGCTGCGAGAGACCGCGCTTGGTGAGTCGGATCGCGAAGTAAATAAATAGCAGCAAGAGCAGAGCAACAATGATTAATTTAAAGACCAACATTTACAGCGCCTGCATTTCATTTGCGGTAGCGATAGCTCCAAGTACTGCAGCGGCTTTGTTCTCGCACTCTTGATCTTCAGTGAGTGGCACCGAATCAGCAACGATTCCGGCGCCTGCTTGCACATACGCTTTGCCATCTTTAATGACCGCGGTACGAATCGCGATGCATGCATCAATATTTCCGCGGAAGTCGAGGTAACCAATAGTTCCGGCATAAATTCCCCGACGAGTAGGTTCATTCTCCTCGATGATCTCCATGGCGCGAGGTTTAGGAGCCCCCGAAAGAGTTCCCGCAGGAAATACCGCTAAGAGCGCATCGACAGCGCTTGATCCTTCCGCCAAGGTTCCGGTTACTGTCGAAACAATATGCATAACATGTGAGAAGCGCTCCACCTGCATAAACTCAACAACTTCAACGCTACCTGGCGCACATACCCGACCCAGATCATTTCGACCTAAATCAACTAACATCAAATGTTCAGCGCGTTCTTTGGGGTCAGCCAATAATTCCTCACCACGCTTTTGATCAATCTCTGGATCTGAAGAGCGAGGTCTGGTTCCAGCGATCGGATGGAGCATTACATCACTACCTTGAATCTTCACGAGCGCTTCGGGACTAGATCCGACAACCGAGAGTCCATCTGCAAAACGAAATAGGTACATATACGGACTTGGATTGGAAGCTCGCAACGCGCGGTAAATATCAAAAGGGTCGGCCTGTGCCTCCATGACAAAGCGTTGCGACAACACAACTTGAAATGCTTCGCCCGCCCTAATCTCCTCTTTCAATATTTCGACCTTCGCTTGGTACTCACTAGAACTCATATCTCGTTGGTACTCGGGCTTCTTCTGAACAAGTGGGAAGTTAATTGCTCCAGATTGCGGCGCTTGTAACAATTTTTCTAAGGAATCTAGCCGACTCACTGCATTGTCGTATGCCTCATCGACTCTCTCGGAACTTCCATCCCAATTAATGGCATTGGCGATGAGAGTCAGTGTTCCGTCGTAGTGATCAAAGACTGCAAGGTCCGAGGTCAGCATGAATGCGATCTCGGGAATCTCAACATCCTTCTTCGCCAAAGATGGAATCTTCTCTAGCCGCCGTACTATCTCGTAACTGGCATAACCAACCAATCCTCCAGTGAGCGGAGGTAGGTGAGGTAGATGTGGCGAGCGCAGATGCTTCGCAGTAATCCGCAAAGCTTCGAGAGGGTCGATCCCAATTGGCGCGCCAGAAGGAGCGGTGCCTAACCACTGCGCTTTTCCATCAACCTCGGTAAGAGTTGCAGCGCTTGAAATTCCAATAAAAGAGTAACGAGACCAGACTCCCCCGTGCTCTGCTGACTCAAGGAGAAAAGTCCCCTCACGATCCTGCGCGAGCCGCTTGTAGAGCGAGAGCGGAGTTTGGCTATCGGCCAAATAGCGTCTGGAGACTGGAATTACGTTGAACTCGGCCGCAAGCGCGCGAAACTCCTCGAGGTTCATCTGAGGTCGATTCACTGTTCGAGGCCAATTTCACGATGAAAACAGGTGCGCTCTCCGGTGTGGCAGGCAGCACCAACCTGTTCTACCTGCAGGAGAAGAGCATCGCCATCACAGTCATAGTGAACGCTGATCAACTGTTGGGTGTGGCCCGAACTTTCACCTTTAGTCCAGAGTTGATTGCGGCTGCGGCTCCAGTAAGTCACCTTCTTGGTCGAAAGGGTTTTGAGAAGAGCCTCTTCGTTCATCCAGGCGATCATCAAGACTTCGCCGTTTGTAGCATCCTGGGCAATTGCAGCGATCAGGGTGCCTTCGGCAAGGCGAGCAGCAACATCTGCAGGGATTTCCACTCCCTTATTCTGCCTTACCTACTTCTAGCGCCGTACCGCATATCCATGGTTGGCGAGCTCATCTTTGACCTCACCAATGGTGAAGGTCTGGAAGTGAAAGACACTGGCGGCCAGGAGGGCATCTGCTCCCGCTGCTAATGCATCAGAGAAATCCTCTAACTTTCCCGCGCCCCCACTAGCAATCAGAGGAACATGAGTGATCTCTCTTACCTTCTGAATCATTTCAACGTCATAGCCGGCGCGCGTTCCATCGGCATCCATGGAGTTAAGGAGAATCTCACCTACCCCTCGTTGGGTGGCCTCGGTTATCCAGGTGAAGGCGTCGGTACCTGTTCCGTTGCGTCCGCCATGGGTCGTGACCTCAAATCCAGATGGCGTTTCACCGCGCCGAGCATCGACCGATAGGACAAGGACTTGATTGCCGAATCTGTCCGCAATCTCATTGATGAGCGATGGCCGTGCAATGGCCGCGGTATTTACACCGATCTTGTCGGCACCGGCGCGCAAGAGTCGATCGACATCTGCGACCTCGCGGATACCTCCACCAACAGTAAGTGGAATGAAGACCTGCTCAGCAGTTCGAGCAACCATCTCAAGAGTAGTCGAACGTTCCTCTACCGAAGCGGATATATCCAGGAAGGTGAGTTCGTCGGCGCCCGCATCGCCATAAATCTTCGCGAGTTCTACTGGGTCTCCTGCATCAACCAAGTTTTGAAAGTTAACGCCTTTTACTACTTGAGGAAGTGTGAATGCTCCGGCGTACAACGCTTTTCCAACGATCGCACCCTCAACTCCAATTGAGGTCAACTCACGAATCGCGATTAAATCTTCCAAACTAGATACGCCTCCACTCGCAACAACTGGCTTAGTGGTAGCTGCACAGACCTCGCGAAGTAGTTCCAAGTTCGGTCCTTTTAAGGTTCCATCTTTAGCAACATCGGTGACGATATATCGCGAACATCCATCGCGATCCAACCGTTCAAGAGTTTCGAAGAGGTCGCCACCTTCTTGGGTCCAACCCCGCGCCGCCAAGGTATGTCCACGAACATCAAGTCCGACTGCAATGCGATCACCGAATTCGGAGATCACTTTGGCGGTCCACTCGGGATTTTCGAGAGCCGCTGTCCCTAAATTCACTCGAGTACAACCGGTTGCAAGAGCGCGACGTAGTGATGCATCGTCACGAATGCCCCCAGAAAGTTCCACCTTTAGATCTACGCTTTTGATAACACCTTCAAGAAGTTCAGCATTGCTTCCCAGGCCAAATGCTGCATCCAAATCAACGAGGTGGATCCACTCCGCACCTGATGCAACAAACTCCGCCGCTACCTCAAGGGGATTTCCATATTGACTGGTAGCCGACAGCTCACCCTGTACTAATCGCACAGCCAGGCCATCTTTTACATCAATGGCTGGAAGAAGCTCGAGTTTCTTGATCACAAAGTACCTACCCAATTGGCTATGAGACGAGCTCCGACGGCACCGCTCTTCTCTGGATGAAATTGAACGGCACTCACCGGACCGCGTTCGACTGCTGCAACAAAATCTTCTCCATAGTTGCACCAACTATTGTGTGCGCCATCTACTGCACGTTTTGCGGCGAATGAATGTACGAAGTAGAAGCGCTCTTCACCGATACCGTGGAATAACCTTGATTCAGGATCTGCTTCAACGGTATTCCAACCAATGTGTGGAAGTATCGGAGCTTCTATCTGGCTTACATCACCCGAAAAAACTCCAAGTCCTGAGCTGCCACCTTTCTCACTTCCTGAATCAAAGAGAATTTGCATACCAACACAAATTCCAAGGATTGGCTTTGCAGCAGCAATGCGCTCTTGAATAATCAGATCTCCACCAGCGGCTAATAGTTGGTCCATGCAGGCACCAAAAGCTCCGACACCGGGAACAACTAACCCATCACTACTAATACAAATTTTTGGATCAGATGTAACGAGAGTTTCGTGGCCACTTAGCTCGAAGGCGCGCTGAGCCGATCGTAGATTCCCCGAACCATAATCAAGTATTGCAATCAAAGAGTGCCCTTTGTGGATGGGATCCCAGCAACGCGGCCATCGATGGCAACTGCATCGCGCAGCGCCCGTGCAACCGCTTTGAACTGCGCCTCAAAGACGTGATGCGCATTGCGACCTTCAAGAACTCGGATATGTAGAGCAATGCGGGCCTCAGCGACAATCGACTCCCAGATATGGCGCCCCAAGGTGGTATCAAAAGTCCCGATGAGTTCAACGATCTCGGGTTGGCGATGCACCAAATATGGACGGCCAGATAGATCAACTGCTGCCTGAACTAGAACCTCGTCAAGCGGAACCATCGCATCACCAAAGCGCCGAATACCAGCCTTATCCCCTAGCGCCTCTCGAAGCGCTTGCCCAAAAGCGAGCGAGGTATCTTCAACGGTGTGATGTGAATCCACGTCAACGTCGCCGGTCGTCTTCACAGTGAGATCAAATCCCGCATGCTTGCCGAGTTGCGAGAGCATGTGTTCAAAGAATGGAACTCCGGTTTGAATATCGATAGCGCCAGTACCATCGAGATTGAGTTGCACGAAGACATCTGATTCCTTGGTCTTGCGTGCAACTGTTGCAGTGCGTGGTGCGCTCATGAGATTCATCCTTCGTTAGATGGGGAATTATTCCGCAATTTCGCGCAGGACCGCGATAAATTGCTCATTTTCTGCTGGAGTCCCGATTGATACCCGCAGGAATCCGCGTAGTCCGATATCTCGAATCAACACTCCTCGATCCAAGAAAGCCTGCCAGATCGCGCTTGGCTCACCTTTGAAACCACTAAAGAGTAAGAAGTTTGCTGAACTTGGAACCACTCTGAATCCAACTTCAGTGAGAGCGGCAGCAACGCGCTCGCGCTCAGAGATCAACACTTGAATCTCCGCCTGCATCGCAGGAGTGAATTCAAGAGCGGTCTCTGCCGCAACTTGGGTCAGTGAACTGAGGTGGTAAGGAAGTCTGGTAACAAGTGATGCCGCAATCACGGCAGGTTTAGCAACCAAGTAACCGGTGCGCGCTCCGGCAAAGGCGAACGCCTTACTCATAGTGCGAACCACAACGACATGAGGGAAGTCGGCCAATAAGGTAACCGCGGATGGCTCCGAAGAGAACTCTGCATACGCCTCATCGACAACCAGTAATCCTCCAACTGATCCAGTCGCCTCAGCGAGCTCCTTGAGATCTGCGATGGGGGTTGAAGTTCCAGATGGGTTATTAGGAGTTGTCACAAAAACTAAATGAGGAGATTTTTCGCGGATCAACTTCTTCGCTTTAGGGATATCGATGGCAAAGTCTTCATCGCGACTTCCAGCAAACCACGGAGTCTTAGTGATTTGTGCGATAAGTGGATGAACCGAGTAAGACGGAGTGAAACCTAGAGCAAGGTGATCGGCTCCTCCGCAGGCCAGGAACAAAGTCTGCAGAATTTCATTTGAGCCGTTGGCTGCCCAAATATTATCCGAGGTTACTTCGACACCCGTGGTCTGAGTTATGTAGTGCGCTAATTTGTTCCTAAGTGTCACCGCATCGCGATCGGGATAGCGATTGAGATTACCTATTACGCTCCCTAACCGTTCTGTCATTGCCGCGACAACTTCTGATGGAAGTGGGAAGGGATTCTCATTTGTATTGAGCGCGGTGACGCCTTCAATTTGTGGGGCACCGTATGGAGAAATACCCCGCAAATCAGCACGGAGTGGAAGCCAATAAGGCCACTGGGACTGCGCCATCAGTTGCTCTCCTCAAATCGTGCGCTGATCGCCTCACCGTGAGCCGGTAGATCTTCAGCGTTCGCCAATGTGATCACCGTTGCAGCGATATCTGTAAATGCTGCTTCATCGTATTCAATGAAGTTAACGCCTTTAAGAAAAGTTTGTACTGAGAGACCACTTGAGTGACAGGCGCATCCCCCCGTTGGAAGGACGTGATTAGACCCAGCCGAGTAATCACCAAGTGAGACTGGTGCATAGCGTCCAACGAATACTGCTCCAGCATTACGAATCGCCGCAGATACAGCTTCAAGATCTTTAACATGCAATTCCAAATGTTCGGCTGCGTAGCCATTCACGACATCAATGCCTTGTTCGATAGAGTCAACCAAAACAATCGCGGATTGGACTCCACTTAAAGCGGCACTAATTCTTTCGGAGTGACGAGTCTTTGCTACGCGCTCTACAAGTTCGCGCCGCACTTCATCGGCAAGTTGTGGCGAGGTAGTTACAAGGACTGCTGCTGCGTTGACATCGTGCTCCGCCTGGCTGATGAGATCAGCGGCAACATCACTTGCCAGCGCCGAACTATCTGCCAAGATTCCAATTTCTGTTGGACCTGCCTCAGAGTCAATCGCGATCAGTCCGCGTAGTGCCCGTTTAGCTGCGGCAACATAAATATTTCCAGGACCAGTTACGAGATCTACTGGTTCGCAGAGACCTTCAACGCCATATGCAAATGCGGCTACAGCTTGTGCTCCCCCGATGGCGTAGACCTCATAAACTCCAAGAAGTGCGCAGGTGGCCAAAATGGTGGGGTGAGGGTATCCGCCGAACTCGCGTTGCGGTGGCGAGGCCACTGCGATGCTTGGAACCTGAGCAATTTGTGCTGGAACTACATTCATCATCACCGAACTTGGATAGACCGCAATTCCGCCCGGGACATAAAGTCCTACACGATCAACCGGGATCCATCTCATTGTGACCTGTGCGCCGCTGACGACTTCAGTAGTCTGGCTTTGACGAGCCTGGCTTTCATGCACCTTGCGAACACGTGCAATCGAGGTTTCCAAGGCAGTTCGAATAGCTGGATCTAGATCAGCGAGCGCTTGGTCAATAACAGATTGTGGTACTCGTATATGTTCGGGACGGACGCCATCGAATTCTGCGGCTAGCTCTTTAAGTGTTGCCTCATTGCCGCTCTTCACGCGCTCCAGAATCGGTTCGATGGCGATCATCGCGTGGGCCACATCCATCGCCGCTCTTGGGATCGCTCGCTTATATTGCGCCCGCGAAAGTCTCTGACCACGAAGGTCGATCAAGGGAATGTCAGCGGGAGAATTCACTGGCTCATTCTAAAGCGTGGCGCGAGTAGCCGTGACCTAATACCTCTAGGGCCACTTACTCCAACAACCGGGAACTTAAAGAACCAGGCAGTCTGGCCCTAGGACCGATTTCAAATCCGCGCTCAAACTAGGTGAAGCGGTGACCCGCAAATCATCATCAATCTTCATGACCAGACCCTTAGTGCCATCATCGAAGTCGCGGAACCTGGTGATGTGGTCATGACCCTTGGCGCAGGTGACGTTAATTCTCTGGCCCCCGTAATCCTCCAAGCTCTTGAAGAGAGATATGCGTAAACGTCGCTTTCGCAATGCACCGGGAATCTTTCTCGTTGTCTTGCTGATTGGTCTACTGGGGTATCTCTTGGGTTGGTCGAAATTTTTAGAGATCAGAACCATCGAAATCTCGGCAGCGGGAAATGAATCGATAGTGACGCCACTTATAGTTCCAAAGGATTTGCGCGTGGGACTTCCCATGGCTCGGTTAAGTACACCGCGAATTACCCACGATCTTGCCTCGCAGACCTGGATCAATAAGATTTCGATTCAGAAACGCTGGTTGGCACATGATGTAAAAATCGTGATAACCGAAAGACGTGCGGTTGCGCGCTATGTAGATACCAATGGAGTTATTGAATATTTTGATCCAGAAGGAAACAATTTCACATCACCCAATCCACCTGCTGGAATTCCAACTATTGATTTTGGTACTCAGAGCTCCACATCGCGAAGCGCGGTAGCCACATTTTTAGCGCAGACACCCAACGACATAACCGCCAAGATGTCGAGCCTCGCAGTTGATCAGCAGAACCAGATCACTCTCACGACGGAGTTGCCGGGTTACAAGGAGCTGACAATTGATTGGGGTGGCGTCGACCAACTTTCGCTTAAAGTAAAGGTTTTACGCCAACTTTTGACCTTGTCGGAGAACAAGAAAATTGTGAATGTGGATTTATCTAATCCGCTAACTCCTGTAGTTAAGTAGCACCCTCAACATCTCATTGAGAGATTGCTCGCCGTAGATTCGTGTCGGTATTTGATTGGCTCTGCCCCGAACCCTACTTTTACGCACAAGAGAAGTTGGCAGCGCTTTAAGTCTAAACTCGAGATTTAGAGTCTTAGGAGAGGTATACCGTGGCGACACCGCAGAATTATTTAGCCGTTATCAAAGTTGTTGGCATTGGCGGCGGAGGAGTTAATGCCGTTAATCGAATGATTGAAGCGGGCCTTAAAGGTGTTGAATTTATTGCCATCAATACAGATGCTCAACAACTCATCATGAG
>Ga0364914_10374_pt1 | contig 15424 bp, 10 predicted proteins | sample ExccelJu500001D3_3_FD_206954 | JGI IMG/M metagenome (GOLD analysis project Ga0364914, IMG submission 206954) | Enriched cells from Trout Bog Lake Hypolimnion, Wisconsin, USA - BchlTB.June25.5000.01.D3 | ecosystem: Environmental > Aquatic > Freshwater > Lake > Hypolimnion/Profundal zone | place... | reverse complement strand
TATCTAATATCGTCTAGTCATTTTTAGATGGCGCAACCTTACGCACCCCTAGTCCAGCAGATGTTGCTGGATTTTCAGAATCAGCGCCTTGAACCTGCGGAGCGAATGGCTCAGTCCATCCTTCGCATTAACCCTAAAGACTTGGTTGCCCTCCAAGTGCAGGGCTTAGCTATGGCTATGGGCGGTCGTATTGCCGAGGCAGTAGTACCACTCTCTAAAGCTGCGCAGTTAGATCCAAAAAACCCTGAACTACTCACTAATTTAGCCAAAGCGCAACATGGAGCAAGTTTTTTCGCTGAGGCAATTCAATCCTTCGAAAAGCTCATTCGCCTTATTCCAAATAATCCACAAATATTGACGGATATGGGAACTGCTTACGCAAAGCTCAAGCAATATGACAAGGCATCAAGTTGCTATGAGCGGGCATTAGAGTTGCAACCCGATTATTTTTTAGCCTGGTCTAATCGTGGAAATTTATTATCCGATTTGAGTTATGCAGCTGAAGCTCTTGAGAGTTATGAAAAGGCATTACAACTTAACCCCAATTATCCAGAGGCTTGGACTAATTACGGCAATGCTTTTTTTGATTTGGGGCGGTTTGAAGATGCTCGACTAGCCCATGAAAGGGCCTTGGCTTTAGACCCTAATTACGGCGAGGCTTGGTCCAATCATGGCAATGCACTGCTTGAGCTTAAGCGTGGGGAAGAGGCGTATGAGAGTTATCAAAAAGCATTCTCATTAAAACCATCACACCCTTACTTGATGGGGCAGTTTTTGGCAGCAAAGCTCTCCTCTTGTATATGGGATGATGCAAAGCCTTCAGTTTCTCAAATGCTGGACTTAGTTGCCAACAACCAAGCTGCATCCATTCCATTTGCATTGCTTCAAACTCCGGCCTCGCTTGAGATACAAAAACGTTGTGCGCAGATCTTTGTAGCCGATCGTTTTCCCACAATTAACCCAAAAACCATTACTCTCCCAAAAAAGAGTCCCGGTGAAAAGATCCGTATTGGCTACTTTTCTTCTGACTTCAAAGATCATCCAGTTGGGATTCTGATGGAGAACTTAATTCGACTTCATGATCACAGTCGTTTTGAGGTCTATGGATTTTTTCTGAATCAGAAAAGTGGAGATGCAGTTGAAGGTCGATTGATAGATTCGTTTGATGAAACATTTAACTTGTTTGGATTAAATGACCCAGCAGCACAAGATTTAGTAGTTGATCAAAAAATCGATATCGCCATTGATCTGAATGGTCATACCGCTGGGGCAAGAACAGGCCTATTTTCCAAAAAGATTGCCCCAATTCAGGTGAGCTACCTGGGTTATGCCGGTACTTCAGGCGCAGATTTCTATAACTGTTTGATAGCAGATCAGGTGGCAATCCCCCTAGAGCATCACCTGCATTACACCGAGAAGATTGCTTATCTGCCACATTCTTTTTTCCCAGTGGACACCAGTATTGCACCTGAGCAATTTGGCGATCTGCCGACACGTGCTAGCCAAGGCTTGCCTGACACAGGTTTTATCTTTGCTTGTTTTAATAATTCCTACAAAATTAATCCCCCGATTTTTAGTGTCTGGATGGATTTATTAAAGCAAGTTCCCGGTAGTGTCTTGTGGCTCTCTAAAGCCTCATCCAAGGCGATCGAGAATCTCCAAAAGGAGGCGCAGGCGCGTGGAGCAGATCCGTCTAGATTGGTCTTTGCTACTCGGGTACCAGCGAGAGTTGACCACTTGAGCCGTTTACGTTTGGCTGACTTATTTTTAGATACCCCTAACTACAACGCCCATGCAACTGCTGCGGATTCCCTCTGGGCAGGTGTTCCGGTTCTTACGATCTTGGGCCGCACGTTTGCAGGCAGGGTTGCAGCAAGTCAATTGAGTGCCCTAGGATTGCCAGAGCTGATTGTGCATTCTGATGAGGAATATACGGCTAAAGCGCTTGAATTGGCCCTACACCCAGAACAATTAAAAGAACTTAAAGAGCGCTTAGAAAACAATCGTTATCAAACGCCTTTATTTAACACCAAGCAATACATTAAGGACTTGGAAGGCTTGTATGAAAGCCTTTTGCAAAAGCGCGCTAGCTAGCCGACTGATTTTCTAGACTCCACACACAGTCCTTCTTACTGGCTTTAGCAATGTCGGCCAAAATCTTTTCATGAATTTTGCAATCCTCATCACTTGCTTTTAAAAGCTTGAGATTACTTGGCAAGGCTTTGGTGTGTCCCATGGCGTCTGTATTAACAGTGTAGTCCACCAAATCAATCGTGAGGTCTTCTTGACCTCTAGTCATAGAGAGATAGACTTCGGCTAGTAGTTGCGCATCCAATAAAGCGCCGTGCAAAGTCCTATGCTTATTGCTAATTGCAAAACGATCACATAGTGCATCTAAAGAATTGCGTTTACCTGGGAACATCTGGCGCGCATCTAGTAATGTGTCGGTGATTTTTGCAGCAAGACCTCTAAAGGGAGGGCGCTTGAGCAAAGTAAACTCATTATCTAGGAAGCCTAAGTCAAAGGCTGCGTTATGAATCACAATTTCTGCACCATCAACAAATTCAATTAACTCTTCAATAATACTTGCGAAGATCGGTTTATCAGAAAGGAACTCACGTGATAAACCGTGAACGGCAAAAGCACCAGCATCAATATCGCGTTCTGGATTGATGTAGTAATGAAAAGTTCTGTCAGTAAGGCGACGCCCTACCATCTCTACGCAACCGATTTCAATAATCCGGTCACCAGTAGCTGGATTTAATCCAGTAGTTTCCGTATCCAGGATGACTTGACGCATTAGGTGCCTTCAAGTACTGAAGCGGGAATATCCATTGGACCTGTTCCTGCGTACTTATCAAGGTAAAGATAAATCACGGGGGTGATGATCAGCGTTACAAACTGCGAGAAGATCAAACCTCCAGCTACGCTAATGCCAAGCGGTTGACGTAACTCAGCACCAGCACCAATACCAAAGGCAATCGGTAAAGCGCCCATTAATGCGGCAAAGGTGGTCATCATGATTGGGCGGAAACGCAAAATACAAGCTTCGCGAATGGCTTTTTCTGGAGTCATACCCTGGTTGCGTTGGGCATCCAGAGCAAAGTCAATCATCAAAATCGCATTCTTCTTGACGATACCAATTAAGAGCAAGATACCAATTGAAGCAATGATGGTCAGCTCAAAGCCAAAGATTCTCAGTGCTATTAGGGCGCCGATTGCTGCGGAGGGTAAGCCGGCAAAAATCGTTAGTGGATGAATATAGCTCTCGTACAAAACACCGAGAAGAATATAAATAACACCTAGTGCAGAAAGAATCAAAATCATCTGCCCCGACTGATTATCTTTAAAGACTGCGGCATCGCCACCATAACTTGTGATGATTGAAGGTGGCAAACCAATTTCTTTCGTATAGGCTTCAATTTTCTTTGTAGCATTTCCTAAGAAAACATCCGGGGCAAGATTAAATGAAAGCGTAACTGCAGGAATCTGCCCTTGGTGGTTCACTGCTGTTGGACCTACGGTACGCACAAAACTAGCAACACTAGACAGTGGCACCAATTTATCTGTAGCCCGACCACGTACGAAGACTTTATTTAAATCGCTTTCATATTGACGATCTTCTTCTGCGGTCTCAAGGATTGCATAGTATGTGTTAACTGGTGTATAGATAGTAGACACTTGACGTTCGCCATAGGAGTCGTAGAGGGCGGTCCGTATATCTGCAATCGTGACGCCAGCATTAGCAGCCTTTTCTCGATTGATTTCAATTTTGACATTAAGACCCTTGAGCTGAGAGTCGCTGGTCACGTCGCGGAAGATTGGGTCGGCACGCATTTTTTGCATCAACTTATCAGCCCATTCATTGACGCCTTCAAAGCCAACGCTTTGCAGGGTAAATTGATAGCGACTTTTACTACTCTTGCCACCCAACTGTAAGTTCTGGACAGGACGCATGTAGACCTGGAGGCCTGGTAATTCTCTAAATCTAGCGCGTAAGCCCTCCATGACTTTAGTCATTTTTTGGCGATCAGCCTTGTCTTTCAGGATGATGAAAATACGTCCTGTATTGGTTCCTGAGCTTGCGCCACCACCAACAACAGAAATCAAGCTATCAACGTTAGGGTCTGCGCCAACTAAGGCAGCCGCTTGATCTTGTAATGCCAACATGGCTTTGAAGGAAATATCTTCAGAGGCCTCCGTGGTAGCCAGTACTTGTCCGATATCCTCTTCAGGGAAGAAGCCTTTCGGACTGTATATGAATAGAAAAATTGTGATGGCGAAAGTGGCGAATGCCCCGATTAAGACCTTCTTGCGATTCTTTAAAGCCAAGTCAAGATAGTGGATGTAAGTCTTGAGCATCCAATCGAAGAAGCGATCGAATTTCTTGTTAATCGCAAATTCCTTGGCGTGTTGTCCAGGTTTTGGTAAAAATCGACTGCAGAGCATTGGCACAACGGTGAGAGACACAACTGCCGATACCAAAATAGACAGTGAAACGACTACAGCAAATTCTCTAAAGAGCAGGCCGATCGGGCCCGCCATAAAAAACAGTGGAATAAATACTGCTACCAATGAAATAGAAATCGAGATGATCGTAAATCCAACCTCTTTACTTCCCTTAAGAGATGCTTTGAGCGGATCCATGCCTTCTTCAACATAGCGCATGATGTTCTCAAGGACAACAATCGCATCATCCACTACAAGACCCACGGCAAGCGTAATGCCCAATAAAGAAATGTTATCGAGGCTATAGCCTAAGAAGTACAGGAGGAAGAATGCGCCAATCAGGGAGATCGGCAAACTAATTGATGGAATCACCGTTGCTGAAATATGCTTCAAGAATAAGAAGATGACCAAGACAACTAATAGCACCGTTAAAGCTAGCGTCAGGTTGACGTCATGAATCGATTCAATAATCGAGAGCGAGCGGTCATTTAGAAGTTGCAGCTTGATTGATGCAGGCATTTGTTTTTGCAACTGGGGAATCAAGGCTTTAACAGAATTAACTACCTGAACAGTATTGGCGCTTGGTTGGCGCAAAATAGCAATTGCAATAGAGCGTTCCCCACCTGCTGTTGCCCATGTTTTTACATCCTCATAGCTTTGAGTAACGTCAGCTACATCCTTCAAGTAAACCGGCAGACCATTCTTCTGGCTAATCACCAGATTTGCAAACTCTTCGGGTTTGACTAATTGCGCATTGGCATAAATAGTGATCGATTGACGCGGACCATCTAAAACACCAACTGGGCTGTTTGCATTGGCTTTATTGATGGCAATTGCGACGTCATCCATGGTGAGGTTGCGATTGGCCAAGGCATCAGGATGGGCGCGGACACGAACTGCATATCTTTTGGCGCCATAGACGAGAACCTGCGCAACACCACTAATCGTAGAAAGATTAGGGGAGAGCAAGTTTTCGGCAAAGTCATTGAGGTCGGAGAGATTCATTGAAGGGGAACTCATCCGCACCACTAGCACTGGCGTATCTGCGGGATTAATTTTTCGATATGACGGTGGGATGGTCATTTCGATTGGTAAACGTTTTTGTGCGCGCAATAGTGCAGCTTGTACGTCTACAGCAGCCTTATCAATATCTCTATCGTTATTAAATTCCAGCGTGATATTGGTTGTACCCAAAAAGTTACTCGAGCTAATGACCTTAATACCATCGATGGTTGAGAATTCCTTTTCTAAAGGAAGGGCAACCGAGGCAGCCATGTTTTCTGGCGATGCGCCAGGCAAACTACCGCTTACAGAAATAACGGGGGAGTTAAAGCTTGGTAGGGCTGCAACAGGAATATTAATGTAAGCAACGGCACCTGCAATCACGGTTGCTATAGAAAGCAACACCGTCATTACTGGGCGCCGAATGCATAATTCGGAGATATTCATATGTTCTCTGGATGGCTGATGTTAGTTTTGAGCAGGGGCTGCGGCTTTAGCCTCGCGTATCTTGCCGCCAGGACGCAGATTCTGCTTACCTTCAACAACCACTCTGTCGCCAGCCTCTATACCCTCTATAACAGATTGACCTTGGTAGTCATAAAGCACTTTGACTGTTTTAGAGACGGCTTTCTCATCCTTATCAACGATGTAAACCACTTTTCCTCGAGGGCTCAGAATGACTGTTTGTGAAGGTACGGCAATCACATCTTTTAAAGTCTTGGCAATGAGGGAAACACGTGCAAACTGACCTGGAAGAAGTGTCTTTGAATCATTGGGGATTTGTGCTTTTACACGCACCGCTGCAATCGAAGGATCGACTTGATTGTCAATTACCAATACTTTGCCATCATAGGTTCTTTTGGCTTGATCCCCGACAGTAACTGTTACTGGAATCGCATCACCATCAAGTTGGTTCTCTAAAAGAATAGGGATATCTTGTTCGGGGATGACAAACTGCACATTGATTGGGTTTAATTGTGTAATTGTGACCATGGCACCAACGCTCGATGTAGCGGTAGAGCTAGTGGCGGTCGAGACAACGTTACTTGCCTGTACCAAGGAGCCAGGAAAGACGTTCACAATGCCGGCACGACCATCAATTGGTGAGCGGATGTAATCGAATGAAAGCTGTGCTTCCGCAGCTTTGGCAGCAGCCATTGCGGATTTGGCGTTGGCTGAAGAAGTTTCTAAGCCTGCCTTGGAGATAAAGTTCTTGGCAACCAACTCTTTAGCGCGAAGATATTGACTCTGAGCATCGTCTGCCAATGCTTTGAGTTTTTCATAGGTAGCTTTGTCGTTGCGATCGTCAAGCTGAAACAACAAGTCTCCAGCTTTCACCTCTTGGCCATCTTTTACTAAGATCTTGGTGACTGTATTGGTAATCATTGGGCGAATATCAACAATATTGTTCGAGACAATGGTGCCAGTAGCTTCCAGAATGAGAGGGATATCTTTTTTCTCAACTACTACTGTAGTAACGGTCACTGGGCCACCAGCTTTGTCAGTTGCCGGGAAGAAATAGTCGTATACCTTAGAAAGGGCGTATAGCGCAATGATGATTGCCAGAATGCGCCATTTGTATTTCAGGGTGAAGGTCTTTACCTTGGCAAAATCCAATTGCTTGAGCTGGGGTGAGTATTTTTTCCACAGGGCACAAAGCTGAGCCAAGGCCCAATTTTTGAGTGTGAGTAACTTGCTGAATAGCTTATTGGCTAAAGTTTCAATTTTTGACACGGTCTCGACGTTTTTTCTTTTGATTTATATGGATTTAGCAGAATTTACAGCATCTCCGCCTATCGGCACATTCTCTCATAAGCCACTCAAAAACGCGCTTCTGACGCTAGGGCAGGAATTCTTCCACACCGCGGTTTGCCAACATGTCTGCCAGCTCGTTCCCAGGGTGGCCGTTATGGCCTCGGACCCAGTGCCAAGAGATCTTGTGGTCTGGTAGTAGGGCATCTAATTCTTGCCATAAATCGGCGTTTTTAACGGGAGCCTTGCTGGCCGTCTTCCAACCCCGTTTTTTCCAGCCTTCCAGCCATTCTGTTACCCCTTTTTGGACGTATTGGGAGTCGGTCCAGAGCTCAACCGAGCTGGTTTGCTTGAGGGCTTTTAGCGCATGAATGACGGCACTAATTTCCATTCGGTTGTTGGTGGTGAGCTCTGCGCCACCATGAATGTGTTTCTCATGCTCCCCAGAACGTAAAACTGCCCCCCAGCCACCAGGGCCAGGATTGCCTTTGCAGGCACCATCGGTATAGATGATGATGTGGGGAAGTGTTTTGGTATGGGGCATATTGATACTGTAATCAGTCTTTAATTTGCTTCAGTTTATTGCGCTCGGCCGCTGGACTGAGTTGTGGGATGGTTGGGATGCGTTTAGCTTGTGCTTGGCCGACAAGGCGCATACCTTGCTGGCGTTTGATCGCTGAAACTAAAAATATCGCCCCAAATATTGGCCACCATCGGTTACCCATCGGCTCCAGAAAATCCATCCTAGCCATGCCAGACTGACCTTGGAGTGGGAGCTTATAGCATCCAAAATGGCCGCGATCGAGGGTAAAGTTGAGGAGTTGTAGCCAGTCCTTGACTCGGATCAGGCTGATAAATTGACCATCTCTTGGCAGATAGGGGCTGCCAATTAGGCGACTGAGGTATTGGCGGACACCCCAAAGGCTGGCGGGATTAAACCCGGAGATCACTAGCCTGCCTTCTGGACGCAGCACGCGTTCAGCCTCTCTCAAGATTTGATGGGGGTCGGCTGCGAATTCTAGAACATGTGGGAGCACTAATAGGTCAATGCTCTCACTCGCAAAAGGCAGCTCATTGGGATTGCCTTCAATCGGATGCCAAGAAAATTGTGCAGCTTGCGCGAGACTATCGTTCGATTGCAGTAATAGCGCCTGTAAAGGCATGCGATTTTCGGCTAGGGCATTCATTTGGGGCATCCCGACCTGTACAGCGTAAAAACCAAAAACATCTGTCACGATTTGGCCAAAGCACTTTTGTTCCCAGGCCAGTACATACTTTCCGGGCGGGGATTGCAGCCATTTCTCCCAGGAGCTCCAAGGAGGTGCTGGCGACTGAGAGGGTGGGGTTGGGGTTGGTATCATCGGTCTATGGTGAAGAATACTTTATTGCAAGTTTGGCCCATACCGGCCTTTGATGACAACTACATCTGGTGTATCCATGATGGCGAATCCGCTTTAGTGGTCGACCCGGGAGATTCTGTGCCGGTGCTGCGGTATTTGGAAGAGCACAAATTGACCTTAACGGGGATTTTGATCACTCACCACCATGCCGATCACACGGGCGGTATCTTGCAAATATTGCAGACGCTCAAGGAGCCGATTCCCGTATATGGCCCAGCAAGCATTGATATTCCTGGACGGACACAAGCCATGATGGAGGGCGATAAAATTGAAATCGCCGCCCCCAGAATGAGTCTCAAAGTATTTGAGGTGCCAGGTCACACCTTGAGTCACATAGCCTACTTTGCCAATATGCAGGCCAACGTTGTTGAGCCAATGCTGTTTTGTGGTGATACTTTATTTGCATCTGGTTGCGGACGTTTGTTTGAAGGCACGCCAACTCAGATGAGCGAGTCCTTGGCAAAGTTTGCGGCTCTACCAAAAAATACCTTGGTCTTTTGCACGCATGAGTACACCTTATCGAACATCCGTTTTGCTTTGGCAGTCGAACCGAATAATGCGAACTTGCTATCTTGGGCTGAACGCGCTCAAGAAATGCGCGCAAAACATTTACCAACTTTGCCAACCACGATTGGCCAAGAGTTGCAGGTCAATCCATTTATGCGTTGTGACACTAAAGAAGTTTTGGAATCCGCTTTAAGTATTTCTGGTGAAACTTCCTTGCCAACACCCGCGCACGTACTTGCAGTGATTCGTGCGTGGAAAGATCGATTCTGATGTTGTGGAAATATGCGGCAATCATCATGATTGCTGTGTTGTCTGGATGCGCTAGCACTGGGGATTGGTCATCTGATACTCCGACTAAAACAAATGCCCGTGCCAGCAAGGCGCCACGCGTTAACTTAAACAATCAGTCTGTCAGCAAGGTCTACGCGCCATCCAGTAATTTATGGCTTCGGATTCGGGATGGCTACCAGATGGAGCCCATGAACTCGCCGCTGGAGATAGAGCAGGTCCGCTGGCTTAGTTCTAAGCCCGATTATGTGAATCGCTCGATGACGCGTTCCTCGCGCTACCTCTTCTATATTGTGCAAGAGGTCAACGCCCGTAATATGCCAACCGAAATTGCTTTACTGCCTTTTGTTGAGAGCGCCTTTGTGCCTCAAGCAAAGTCAGGCGCTAAAGCCATGGGACTCTGGCAGTTCATGCCAGCTACCGGTAAAGATTTCAAGTTAACGCAGAATGTTTTTAGGGATGAGCGACGCGATGTATTGCAGTCCACAGATGCAGCGCTAGATTATTTGCAGCGACTGAATAACCAGTTCGGCAGTTGGGAACTTGCATTGGCTGCTTACAACTGGGGTGCCGGCAATATTGCCAAAGCTCAGAAAAAAAATCTCGCAGCAGGCTTACCAACAGATTACGAGAGTCTGACATTACCGAAGGAAACGCGCAACTACGTTCCTAAGTTAATGGCCTATCGTCAGATAGTTTTAGATCCCGATGCGTACGGCATTGTTCTGCCAGATCTTGAGAATCATCCGTACTTTGTGGCGATTGATGTGAACAACGATATCGACGTTGCGTTAGTAACCAAGTTGGCAGAGATTCCCACAGAAGAATTTCAGGTGCTCAACCCATCGTTTAATAAACCGGTGATCTTAGCTGCCGCCAATCAACAGATCTTGTTGCCATTTGGCCATGCGGAAGTGTTTCAAGAAAATCTAAAAACCTACACCAAGCCTCTGTCATCATGGACTGCAGTGCAGGTGAGTAAGACAGAGATGGTGGATCAAGCTGCAAAAACCTTGGGTGTGGATGTTGATACTTTAAGGAGTGTGAATGGCATACCAAAAGGGATGCGTATTCGGGCAGGATCAACCGTGATTATTCCGAAGACAGCTCGCCGCCCTGGAGATGTATCGATGGCCCTTGCTGACAATGCCAGTCTGAGTCTGGATAAGCCACCACCACCTCCTTCACCTAAAAAGTGCAAAAAAGGCACTAAATGCCCCCCTGTGAAGTCTGCTAAGGGGGAGACTAAGGGTAATTCTTCTCCAAAAAATGCTGCATCTCAGCATAAATCCGCATCGACAGGGCTTGCAAAATCTGCGAAAAATGGTTCTGTTAACACCACTAGCAGTAAAGGGGTGAGCAAAATCCAGTAAATCCACTTCATTATTTAGGTTGATCATGTCCTATAAATCAGAACACGAACGCTCCATTAAAGACCCAGACGGCTTCTGGGGCGAGCAGGCAAAGCTAATCCATTGGGAAAAGCCCTTCGATAAAGTCTTGAGTTATGACAATCCTCCTTTTGCGAAGTGGTTTGAGGGTGGTTTAACGAATCTTTGCTACAACGCGGTGGATCGTCACCTCAAAGATCGCCCAGATCAACTTGCTTTGGTTGCCGTTTCAACCGAAACCAATGTAGAAAAAGCATACACATTTAAAGAGCTCTACGAAGAAGTCAATCGTATGGCTGCAATCTATCAAGCCAACGGCGTTCAAAAGGGTGATCGCGTTCTCATTTACATGCCGATGATCGCAGAAGCGTGCTTTGCCATGCTGGCCTGTGCGCGCATTGGTGCAATTCACTCCGTGGTGTTTGGTGGCTTTGCTTCGCATAGCTTGGCATCACGCATTGATGATGCACAACCAAAAATGATTGTGACGGCTGAGGCAGGTGCTCGTGGCGGTAAAGCCGTTCCATATAAACCTTTGTTGGATGAAGCCATTACCTTAGCGAGCTACAAGCCAGAAAAAGTATTGATTGTGAATCGCGGTTTAACGGAGTTCACAACGGTTGCTGGGCGTGATTTGGATTACGCCACAGAGCGCCAAAAACATTTGAACGATATTGTTCCGGTGGAGTGGGTTGATGCAACACATACTTCATACATCCTTTACACATCCGGTACGACTGGAAAGCCTAAAGGCGTGCAACGCGATACTGGTGGATATGCCGTAGCCTTGGCTGCAACCATGAACCACATCTTCTGTGGCAAGCCAGGTGAAACCATGTTCTGTACTTCAGACATTGGCTGGGTGGTTGGTCATAGCTACATCATTTATGCGCCATTGCTCAACGGTATGGCAACCATCATGTACGAAGGTACGCCATTGCGTCCCGATGCTGGTATCTGGTGGCAGTTGGTTGAAAAATACAAAGTCTCAGTGATGTTCTCTGCACCAACTGCGGTGCGCGTTCTCAAAAAACAAGACCCTGCATTCCTGACCAAATACGATCTTTCTAGTTTGAAAGCCTTGTTCTTGGCTGGCGAACCATTGGATGAACCAACGGCGACCTGGATTCATGGGGCGATCAATAAGCCCATCGTGGATAACTACTGGCAGACAGAAACCGGCTGGCCAATGTTGGCTATTCAGCGTGGTGTTGAAGTGATGCCCCATAAGTTTGGTTCACCAGGTGTGCCATCGTTTGGCTACAACATGAAGCTCTTGGATGACGCTACCACAGAAGAATTGGGTCCAGACCAGAAGGGTGTGATTGCAATTGAAGGCCCATTGCCTCCAGGTTGTATGCAAACCGTTTGGGGTGATGACAAGCGCTTTGTCAGCACCTACTGGGAAACTATTCCTGGGAAGATCATCTACTCCACGTTTGACTGGGGTATTAAGGACAAAGATGGCTACTTCTTTATCTTGGGTCGTACCGATGATGTGATTAACGTTGCAGGTCACCGCTTAGGCACTCGTGAAATTGAAGAGAGCATCTCTGGCCATCCAAATGTTTCTGAAGTGGCCGTGGTTGGTATTGAAGACAAGCTAAAAGGACAGGCTGCGATAGCCTTTGTGATTCCGAAGGATGCTACTAATACTGCTACCTTGGAAGCTGAATGCATGAAGACTGTTGACACTACCTTAGGCGCGATCGCGCGTCCTGGCCGTGTATACGTGGTAACCGCTTTGCCGAAGACCCGTTCAGGCAAGATTGTGCGTCGCTCCTTGCAAGCTGTTGCTGAAGGGCGCGATCCTGGGGACATTAGCACCATGGAAGATCAAACCGTCTTAGCTCAAATTAAGAACATCATTGAGCAGAGCGCTAAGTCCTAAGTAATCAGCTAATACACTCCCTTGGCCCTAGGGTTGGGGGAGGCATCTTCCTCCAGAGGGGCATTGGCTGGGAACCCAAGGGTTTACGAGACAAAACTGGTATCATTGCTAGGTTCGAAACTTAATAAATACCCTAGCGCTTAAAGACACTCACCTCCCGCAAAAACAGCCTCGGGTTAGTCTATTTGAGGGTTTTGAGCGTCGGATGGAGCAGGGACTGGAGATGGTTTGTCACCCTTGCTTCCTTCTTTTCCCCCCGCCGTGTTGGCTCTAGCCGACGGCACTATATTTCCTGGTTTTAGCATTGGCGCCCCTGGCGAAACTGCTGGCGAAGTTGTTTTCAATACTGCGCTTACTGGCTATCAAGAGATCATCACTGATCCAAGTTATTCCCGCCAAATCGTCACTTTGACCTATCCCCACATCGGTAACGTTGGTGTGAATGCACAAGATGCCGAATCAGGGCAAATTCATGCTGCTGGCTTGGTGATTAAAGATCTGCCACGCCGTGTATCGAACTTTCGCTCCGAAGCTAGTCTTGAGGACTATCTAAGCAAGGCAGGAGTAGTCGGGATTTCGGGGATTGATACCCGCAAGCTCACCCGCATCTTGCGTGATAAAGGTGCTCAGTCTGGCGCAGTAGTCGCCGGCAAACTGGGCGACGATATCGAACCCTTAGCTAAAAAGGCCTTAGAGCTAGCAAAAGCCTTCCCTGGCATGGCTGGTTTAGATCTGGCTAAGGTCGTTACGACCAAGACTCCCTATGAGTGGCGTGAAGCTGAATGGGAATTGCATGGCGCTGATGACAAGCCTGCCTACAAAACATTAGATACCAGTAAGCCTCTGAAAAAAGTCGTTGCCTATGACTTTGGTGTTAAGCGCAATATTTTGCGCATGCTCACAGAACGTGGCTGCCAATTAACCGTAGTGCCGGCACAAACAAGTGCCGCTGAAGTTCTGGCCATGAATCCTGATGGCGTATTTTTCTCAAACGGCCCTGGAGATCCTGGTCCTTGCGATTACGCGATTGCTGCTGCAAAAGAAATCATTGAAAAAGGCGTACCAACTTTTGGTATTTGCCTTGGCCATCAAATCATGGGCTTGGCTGCTGGCGCCAAAACCTTGAAGATGAAGTTTGGTCATCATGGCGCAAACCATCCAGTTAAGGATCTCGATACTGGGCGCGTAGCCATTACCTCTCAGAATCACGGCTTTGCTGTGGATGCGAATACTCTGCCAGACAATATTCGTGTCACACATGTTTCATTGTTTGATGGATCTTTGCAAGGCCTCGCTTGGAAAGATAAACCTGCATTGTGTTTCCAAGGTCATCCAGAAGCTTCACCTGGTCCGCATGACATTGCTTATTTATTTGATCGTTTTGTGCTGCTAATGAATGCTAGCAAGAAGGGGGGCAAATAATGCCTAAGCGTAGCGACATTAAGAGCATCTTAATTATTGGTGCTGGTCCGATTGTGATTGGGCAAGCTTGTGAGTTTGACTACTCTGGTGCGCAGGCTTGCAAAGCTTTGCGTGATGAAGGTTACAAAGTGATTTTGGTGAACAGCAATCCTGCCACCATCATGACTGATCCTGAGATGGCTGATGTGACGTACATCGAACCGATTACTTGGGAAGTAGTTGAGCGCATTATTGCCACTGAAAAGCCAGATGCCATTTTGCCAACGATGGGTGGTCAGACCGCCTTGAACTGTGCACTCGACTTGCATCGTCACGGTATTTTAGAAAAGTACGGTTGTGAATTGATCGGCGCTTCACCAGAAGCCATTGATAAAGCGGAAGATCGGCAGAAGTTTAAAGATGCGATGACCAAGATTGGTCTGGGTTCTGCGAAGTCGGGTATTGCGCATTCGATGGAAGAAGCACATGAAGTGCAACAACGCATTCAGGTAGAGACTGGTAGCTTAGGTTTCCCAGTAGTGATACGTCCTTCATTCACCATGGGTGGATCCGGCGGCGGTATTGCTTACAACCGTGAAGAGTTTGAAGAGATTTGCAAACGCGGTTTGGATTTATCTCCAACACGCGAGCTCTTGATTGAAGAATCTCTCCTTGGTTGGAAAGAATTCGAGATGGAAGTGGTGCGTGACCGTGCTGATAACTGCATCATTGTTTGCTCAATCGAAAACTTAGATCCAATGGGTGTTCATACTGGTGACTCGATTACCGTTGCCCCAGCCCAAACATTGACTGACAAAGAATATCAATTGATGCGTAATGCATCGATCGCAGTATTGCGTGAAATTGGTGTGGATACGGGTGGTTCAAACGTACAGTTCTCGATTAATCCAGAAGATGGCCGTATGGTCGTGATTGAGATGAACCCACGGGTTTCTCGTTCGTCTGCCTTGGCTTCTAAAGCAACGGGTTTCCCGATTGCCAAGATTGCGGCGAAGCTCGCCGTAGGTTACACCTTAGATGAGTTGAAGAATGACATCACCGGTGGCGCAACCCCAGCATCTTTTGAGCCATCCATCGATTACGTCGTGACAAAGATTCCACGATTTGCTTTTGAGAAATTCCCACAAGCAGACTCTCGTTTAACGACGCAGATGAAATCTGTTGGTGAGGTAATGGCGATTGGCCGTACCTTCCAGGAGTCCTTCCAAAAAGCTTTACGCGGCTTAGAAGTTGGCGTTGACGGTTTAGATGAGTTCTCGACCGATCTGGATGACATCATTCAAGAAATTGGTGAGCCTGGCCCAGACCGTATTTGGTATTTG
>Ga0364914_10373_pt1 | contig 15428 bp, 14 predicted proteins | sample ExccelJu500001D3_3_FD_206954 | JGI IMG/M metagenome (GOLD analysis project Ga0364914, IMG submission 206954) | Enriched cells from Trout Bog Lake Hypolimnion, Wisconsin, USA - BchlTB.June25.5000.01.D3 | ecosystem: Environmental > Aquatic > Freshwater > Lake > Hypolimnion/Profundal zone | place... | reverse complement strand
CTGGATGATGTTGTCGTGCCGGTGCATTTGCATCGGGCAGCCGTTGCCGAGATGCGTGAACATTTTCAAGCCGGCATCGATCCCGGCTTTGAGATCATCAAGCGAGGCGTTGGTGTGCCCGGCGCTGACCACAATGCCAGCACCGGCCAGATACCGGGTGGTCGCCATGCCGGGATCGCGTTCGGGCGCGAGCGTGACCATTCTCGTCAAACCGCCGGCGGCATCAAGCAATCGTTTCATCTCGTCGAGGTTGGCCGGGTGTAGCGCGGCTACGGCATGCGCTCCCCGGTAACCGGCGGTCTCATTCATGAACGGGCCTTCAAAATGAATCCCGGCAATGAGCTGCCGGCAGAGCGGGTCGCGGTCGCGCAGTTTCACAATCTGCGCCGCAAGCCGGCCCATCACCGGAATCTGTTCCGTGCAAATCGTGGCGAAGATGCCGGTCACGCCGTCGCGGCGCAACGTCTCGCAGGCGCGCCGCAATTCATCGCCGGTCAGGCCGTCCTTGTTGAAATCAATCCCGCCGTAGCCGTTGACCTGGATATCGAAATAATTCACAGCCGCGCCATGACTTCGTCAACCGATTGCTCGAACACCGCCAGCGATTCGCGCAGCGCGGCTTCGGCAATCGTCAGCGGCGGCGCGATCTTTAGGCATTCGCCGCCAATGCCGACCGGCGCGAACATCAGCAGACCTTTGTGGAAGCAGGCGACATTGATCGCCGTGGCGACGACAGCATCGGGTTCGCGTGTGCCGGGTTTGACGACTTGGATACCGGCGACGAGGCCCTTGCCCCAGCAGCAGCCGAGCCGCTGCGGATATTTTTTCTGGATGCGTTCGAGTTCCGGGATGAACCACGCGCCGAGTTTGGCGGCGCGTTGCGCGAGCTTTTTGCCTTTCAGAACTTTCAGGTTGGCGATCCCGGCGGCGGTCGCGAGCGGCGACGCGGAGTGTGTCGAGGTCATCGAGCCGGGCGCGTACAAATCCATGATCGCGGTCCGGCCAATCACCGCGGACAACGGCAGCGACGAGGTGATGCCTTTGCCGCAGGCGATGAGGTCGGGCTTGATGCCGTAATGCTGGAAGCAAAACATCTTGCCGGTGCGGCCGAAGCCGGCTTGGACTTCGTCCATGGTGAGGACGATGTCGTGTTGCCGGCAGAATTTCTCCAGCTTTTGCGCGTACCCGACCGGCAGGAAGTCCGGGCCGACGCCTTGGTAGCTCTCGACCATCACGCCGGCAATATCCTGCGGCTTGACATTTTGTTCGGCAAGCGATTTCAGGAAAAGATCGAACGACGTGTCTGTGTTTTTGAAGCCATCGGGGAACGGGACTTGGACAAATGTCCGGTCGCGGTCGACCATCCACGTCTTGAGCTTCTCGTTGCCGCCGGCCAGTTGCGAGCCCATTGTGCGGCCATGAAATCCGTTGCGGAAGCTGACGAAATATTTTTTGTGCGCGCCGTGTTTCTGCACCGCGTAGGTCTTCGAGAGCTTGATGCAATTTTCCGTCGCTTCGCTGCCGGTACTGAGGAGGAAAACTTGGTAACTCTTCGGATCCGGCGAAATCTCGCGGAGCATTCTGGTGAATGTCGCGCGGTCTTCGTGCGGGAACACGTACGTCGCGAGCAACGGGCGATCCACTATCTTGCGCACGGCGGCGGTAATTTGCTTGTTGCCGTGGCCGGCATTGGTGATGAGCACGCCGCTCGACCAGTCGATCCAACGGTTGCCCCATTTGTCGGAAACGATGAAGTCATCGGCCGAGTGCCAAAGGATTGGTGGCTGACCGGACATCGAGCGCGGCTCGCTCCGGCGCAATTCCTTAAACACTGGCAGCGACTGCGGCACCGGCAAGGCGGTCTTGATCGTCCGGTATTTGGTTTTGATGTGCGGAACTTTGACGGGCTTCAGACTGTACTCAGCCATTGACTTTCTCCACGTGCGGGTTGTTGCCGTAATGAATTTTGACCAGCGCGCCATCGGCAAGAATGGATTGGCGCGCGGCTTCAACGACGAGTTCGTTGATGAAACTGTTGGCCGGGGTGGCGATGATGCCGGCGGCGTCCACTTCGCGGATGATTTGCCGGCGCTGCTCCAACGTGCCGGTCATCCGTTGCATCGTTTGCAAATTTGCCGCGACGGAATCGTAGCCGTAGCCGACCGGCTTGGAACCGGCGCCTTCCCACGGCACCAACCGGAAATAATCCGGACTGACATACCGGTACCGCGCCGCGCCGCTCGGTTCGAGGAACGCATACCGAACCCCGCGGTCGTGGTCGTCGTGGTGAATCATCCCGGTGCGATTCTGGCCTTCGCAGTACATGATCATGCCTTGATCGTTGCCGCCGGCCGCGTCGTCGGGATAACCAAGTCCGTCGGTCACAGTCAACAGCGCGCCGTTCTCAAATCTAACCCGGCCGCTGGACCAGAGGAACGCCTCTTTGCCATTCGGGAATTTGCCGCGCACGCCATCCACCGAGACCGAAACCGGTTTGAGGCCGGTGATGAAATAAACCAAGTCGATGTAATGACAACCGACGTAGGTGAACGGATCGGTTTTGTCGCACGTGAACCAGTTTTGGAAATTGGAGTGCCGGTAATAATATGGCTCGTGTAGTTTCGCCTCGCCCATGACGAACTGGCCGAACTTGCCTTCGCCGTAGAACCGTTTGGCTTGGAGCGCCCGCCGGTCAAAGCGTTTGTGGTACTCGACGCCGACGAACAAACCCTTTTCCAGCGCGAGTTTTTCAATCTCGATGTCTTGCCGGTATTCGAGCACGAGAGGTTTGACGCTGAGCACGTGTTGATCGTGCCGCAACGCTTCCAAAATGATCGGGTAATGAAACCAGTCCGGCACCGCGACGACCACGGCTTGCCGGGGTTTCAGCTTGGTCAACGCGTCCTTGAACAAATCCGGGAACAGTTTGTCCGGTGGCGTCGTCAATGCCGGTAACGCAGTGAATTTTTGCCCCGGGAAGGCCGCGCACATTTCGGCGTTGTCGGCCAGCGCCTTCAGCGGCGCGCTGTTGAGCGCGCAGATGGTGATTTCACCGACCACGCCGAGGCGTTGGAGATGATAAATGCTCGGCAAGAGTTGATCGTTGGTGATCATCCCGCCGCCGATGATGAGAACGTCGAGTGGTTGGGTCATGGCAAGCTTCCACGGGCTTCGAGTGCCGATGCGACATTGCGCACGGCCAACACCATTGCGGCTTGCCGCAACGGCAGCTTCCGTTCCTGTGCAGTCTGGCGCACGAGCGCGAATTTGTCTTTCATCCGTTGTTCCAACCGGGTCCGCACTTCGGTCTCGGTCATTTGTTCCTGTTGGGTTTCCTGCGTGTATTCCAAGTACGACACGAACACGCCACCGGCATTGCACAAAATATCCGGGATTACCGTTACGCCGCGTTGCGCCAAAATCTTGTCGGCATTGGGCGTCGTCGGGCCATTCGCACCCTCGGCAATGACTTTCGCCTGAATCTTACCGGCGTTGTCTTTCGTAATCTGGTTACCGGTCGCCGCCGGCACGAGCACATCGCACGGCAACGTCAACAGCTTCGCACCCGACACGCTGCGCGCGCCGGCAAAACCGGCAATGCTGCGATTTTTCCGGACATACGCCGTCAATGCCGGCAAGTTCAAGCCGGCCGGATTGTAAATCGCGGCGTGGACATCGCTGATGCCGGTCACGCGCGCACCGAGTTCCGCCAATGCTTGCGCCGCGACCGCGCCGACGTTGCCGAACCCTTGCACGATCACCGTCGCGCCTTTCAAATCCCGGCCAAGCGTTTTCATCGCCGCGGCAGTCGTGATGGCCACACCGCGACCGGTGGCTTCGCGCCGGCCGGGAATGCCGCCCATGATGACCGGCTTGCCGGTGACGTAACAACCTTGCGTTGTCGCCTGACCGAGCGAGTATGAAATCGCGTCCTTGATATGCCCCATGTCGCGCTCGTTAGTGCCCATGTCCGGCGCCGGCACGTACACCAGCGGATGAATGTGCCGCTGGGCGTTGCGCGTAAAACTGCGAATCAGCGTTTCCTTGTCGCGTGGCGAAAGTTTTTCCGGATCGGCAACGATGCCGCTCTTGCCACCACCAAACGGCACGCCGATGAGCGCGCATTTCCAAGTCATTTCCATTGCCAGCGCAGTGACTTCGTCGATGGTCACGGTCGGCGCCATGCGGATGCCGCCCTTGCTGGCGCCGAGCGCGCGATTGTGATGCACGATGAACGCGCGGAACGAATGCGATTTGCCATCGGAAAGCTCTGGTGACAGGCGCAGCTCACTGCGCTCTTTCGGTTCGCGCATTTTGAGCAGCAGGTCGGGCGAAAATTCATTGCGCAACAAGCGCACCGTTTGATCGAAGTTCGCTAACGCGTGGTCAAGCATGGTGTTGGTTGTCATATTTTTGATCCTCGTTTTCAAATTGGGTGACATGAAAGATTCGCGAATTGCCAATCTCATGTCAAAACAATAACCGTGCACTAGCCACCAACGTCAACGCCAATGCCAGCGTCTCGAACCACGCCTGATTGATGTGTTTCACGACCAGCCGGCCGAGCAGCGCGCCGGCAATCACCGCCGGCACCAGCAACGCGTTGAACTGCAATGTCCCCGGCGTGATTAAACCAAGCTGGAAACTGAATGGCACCTTAAACAAATTGACGATGAGAAAATACCATGCGCCCGTGCCGAGAAATTCCATTTTTGGCAACCCCACGGCCAACATGTACAAGATCATGACCGGGCCGGCGGCGTTGGCCAGCATCGTTGTGAAACCGGCCAGCACGCCGGTCAATGCGGAAAACCAAAGCGTGTGTGGGACTGGCTCATTACCGGCGCGTTGCCGGCGCCAAAAGTGGAGCGCCACCATCACAAGTAGAATCGCGCCGATGCCGCGCCGGACTTGCGCATCGTTGATGTGCCCCATCGTGAAGTAACCGGTCACGACACCGACCACCACCCACGGAAACAATGGCCACAAATGTCCCCACACCGCATGCCGCCGGTAAGCCGCTACCGCTACCACATCCGCACAAATCAACATCGGCAGGATGATGCCGGTCGATTGCCGTGCCGGCAGGATATTGGCATAAATCGCCACCGCCAACACACCCAACCCAGCAATCCCAGTCTTGGACACGCCGATCAGCAGTGCGCCCAACACCACCAAACCCCATTGCCACGGCAGCAACTCAAACATGCCGGCCTGTGGCCAGTTGGTTAATCAAGCTGGCGGCGTAGCCGGCGCCGAAACCATTGTTGATGTTGACTACCGTCACGCCGCTGGCGCATGAATTGAGCATCGCCAATAACGCGGCGATGCCGCCAAAGCTTGCGCCGTAACCGACGCTCGTGGGTACGGCAATGACCGGCTTATCAACGAGGCCGCCGACGACGCTCGGCAACGCACCTTCCATGCCGGCAATGACAATGAGGACGTTGGCAGCCAACAGTTCTTCATGGAGCGCGAGGAGCCGGTGGATGCCGGCAATACCAACATCGTAATATTTCTGCACGCGGTTGCCCATGATCTCAGCAGTAACGACGGCTTCCTCGGCCACCGGGATATCGGTCGTACCGGCACAAAGAACGGCAATCATCCCGGCACGTTTTGGCTGCGCTTTGAGAGTGACGGTAATGGCGCGTGCGGCTTCATGATACCGGGCTTTCGGGAAAGCGCGTTTGACGGCCCGGTAAGTTTCTTTGCCGGCGCGCGTGGCAAGGAGATTGTTGTTGTGCTTGAGAATTGCGCCGGCAATCTTGACGACTTGGGTTGGCGTTTTGCCTTCGCAATAAATGACTTCGGGAAAACCTTTGCGCAATGACCGGTGCCCGTCCACACGCGCGAAATCAAGGTGGTGTGTGTCGAGCGCCTTGAGTTGGCGCGCGGCGGCAGCGGGTTTGACCTGGCCGGTTTGTACGGCGGCCAGCAGTTGGATAAGCCGGGATTCGTTCACACCGGCACCGTACCAGAACTAGGCGAACTGGTCGCGGAAAAAATTGACGGCCAACCCGAGATTCTGGCAGATTCCACTCGCATGACCAACTTCAACAATCCATTCGGCGCGTTATCCAGCACCGGTTTACCGGCAGGACCGGCGACGTCACTGAAGCCGGTCAAGCTTGGCCGCGTCGTATTGCGCAAGGAAAAGGCGCACCGCGGCGGCAAAACGGTGATTGTTGTACACGATTTCGCCCCGCAGATTACCGGCACGCAGATCGAAGCATTCGCCGGCAAGCTGAAGAAAGCCTGTGGCTGCGGCGGCACGGTCAAAGACCGCACCATCGAAGTCCAAGGCGACCAGCCCGGGAAAATTCGCACGCTGCTCGAAGCCGAAGGCTTTCAAGTTGCCGGCGTGAAGTGATTTACAAGGGCAGTTTTTCAGTGGCGGTGCGGCGGCGTTGTTCGTCGAGGTGCCGGTTGAGCGCGTTCAGGTAGGCGAGCGCGCTGGCTTCGATAATGTCGGTGCTTGTGCCTTTGCCGGTCACGATCCGGCCGGCGAAATCGACACGGACACTGACTTCACCGATGGCATCCTTGCCTTTGGTGACGCTGCCGACGTTGTAATCCACGAGGCTGCCTTTGGTGCCGGTAATGCGGTCCACCGTCTTGAGCATCGCGTCAATCGGGCCGTCGCCGGTACCGGCATCGTTGATTGGTTCGGTCTGGTCGGCTTTGAGGAGGCGAACGGTGGCCGTCGGGATGACACCGGTCATCACGCTGAGGTAATCCAATTTCCAGATTTGCGGAACTTCAGTGAACTGGCCCTCGACAATGGCGCGGACGTCCTCGTCGTAAACCGATTTCTTTTTGTCAGCAAGTGTCTTGACCTGGTCGGTGATCCGGCGAATTTCGTCGTCGCTGAGCTTGTAACCCATCGCTTCGAGCTTTTGTCTGACAGCGTGGTGGCCCATGTGTTTACCCCAAGTGAGTTCGCTTGACCGACCCACATCCTCGGCGCGCATAATCTCGTAGGTTTCACGGTTCTGCATCATGCCGTGCTGGTGGATGCCAGCTTCATGTGAGAAAGCGTTGTCGCCGACGATGGCTTTGTTGCGTTGCACCACCATGCCGGTCATGTGGCTGACGAGCCGGCTGGCCGGGAAGAGTTGCTTGGTATCAATGCCGGTCTGATAGCCGCCAAAGGCGTCTTTACGGGTCTTGAGTGCCATCACAATTTCTTCGAGCGAGGCGTTACCAGCGCGTTCGCCAATGCCGTTGATGGTACACTCGACTTGCCGGGCACCACTAACAACGGCGGCCAGCGAGTTGGCGACGGCGAGGCCGAGGTCGTTGTGACAATGGACGCTGATGACAGCTTGCCGGATGTTTTTCACGTGCTCGAACAGGTATTTAATCAGCACGCCATACTCGTGCGGCACAGCATAGCCAACTGTGTCTGGAATATTGACGGTGGTTGCGCCAGCAGCGATGACGGCTTCGGTGACCTGCGCAAGAAAATCCGGCTCGGTCCGGGAAGCGTCTTCGGGTGAAAACTCGACATCTTTGACGAGTGCACGAGCGCGCTTAACACCTTCGACGGCGCGTTTGATGATTTCGTCCTGGGCCATTTTGAGTTTGTATTGCCGGTGAATGGCGCTGGTGGCGAGAAAGACGTGAATGCGCGCGCGGTCGCCGGCCGGTTTGACGGCGTCGCCGGCGCGGTCAATGTCTTTGTCCACACAACGGGCGAGACCGGCAATGCGCGGACCGGCAATTTCGCTGGCAATGGAGTGGACGGCCTCGAAATCGCCGTCGCTTGCGATGGGGAAGCCGGCTTCGATGATGTCCACCTTCAGCCGTGAGAGTTGCCGGGCGACTTCCAGCTTTTCGCGGGTGTTCATGGACGCGCCGGGGCATTGCTCACCGTCGCGGAGAGTGGTGTCGAAGATCAGGACTTGGTCATTCATGTTTTCCTTTTTGCGCCGCCACGATGCCGGGAAACAAAAAACCCACCATCGCTCGCGGCGACAGTGGGGTTCGTTTTTCTAGTGCAGACCTTAACCCACTGCCTGCCGCTCCAGCAGCAGACCCAACAAACCAAGTAGGTTAAGGTTCCGATTCATTGTGGAAACATGTAACAGATGCTGGCGTGCCTGTCAAGATGCCAAGCTTGCAAGTTAGTGGAACGCTTGGTAGTGTGCGTCAAGATAACGGTTGGGCGTGTAGTTCAGTTGGCTAGAACGTTCGGATCACACCCGAAAGGTCACAGGTTCAAGTCCTGTCACGCCCACCATTCCACCAGTTTGATATTCTCACCGCCGGTTGGCTATGCGCTGGCGAGCAAAACTTTCGCCACTCGCGCCGCAGCTACCGGCACGTCGTAATATTGCGCCACCAACTCGCGCCCGGCATCGCCGAGCCGTTGCCGGAGCGCGGCATCGCCGAGGAGTTGACGGAGCCGGTCGTGCCATTCAGTGGGTGTTGTTGCATGAAAGCCGGTCACGCCATCGCGCACCAACTCGCGTTGCACGCCGACTGGTGATGCAACGACCGGTAAACCACTTGCCATGTATTGGAGAATCTTCACGCCGCATTTGCCGCGTTCCCATTGGTTGTCTGGCAGCGGCGCCACTCCAATGCCGAGACCAGCCAGTTCGGCCACTTCCGTTTCCAGTTGCCACGGCCGGAAATCCGCCGGGAAGTCCGGTATGCCGGCCGCGATGACGCGCGGCGTGATGCCGAGTTCCTGGAAAACCGGCGCGAGTGGTCGTAGATATGGCAACGTCGAACGGCTCCCGATCCAGCCAACAGTCGTGCCGGCACCGCGCCGGTACCGCGCCAACTCTACTGCGCTCGGTACGACGGTGACGGTGCCGGCGAATTGCCGGGCGTAGTCGGCGAGGAATTCGTTGCCGGCAATGACGCCGGTGGCGCGGCGTAAAATTTCTTGCACGGTGCCTTCCCGGTGCAAACGTCGCAAAATCGGATTTCCGCCCTGCCGTGGTAACCAGATGGCATCGTCAAAATCAAACACGACCGGTCGGCGTGCAGCGATTTGGCGTTCCAATCCGGCGTAGAGACCGGGGAAAAATCCTTTTTGCACCACGACGACATCGAAGTCTGTGGTGCGTTGAAGATCGGCGCAGCGGCGATGCCAGATGGCACGGAGAGCAGCAGCTTTACTGCGGGTGCGGCGCAGGTAGATGTCGTCATAGAGCGCGGCGTCGATGCCGGGGGAAACCTCGCAGTCGATGCCCAGTTGGCGGAGCCGGGGCAGCAGTTGATAAACACGGTACCGGCTGGACGGACCGCGTTCGGCAGTTTGTGGAAGGAAAAGGGCGCGCATATTATTTCTCGGCAATCAGATCGAGTTCTTCGCCGATGCCGGGATCACGTTTCCAGGCGAACCACTCGGCGATTTGCAGGGCGGTGACGGCAAGGCAAGCGCCAAGATTACCCGCACTGTCAGGTTGGCGGAACGCGCGACTCAATCGGAGAATTTTGTCGGCGTTACGCAGAGTGGTGGTGATGGTGATTTTGGCGAAACCGGTTTGTTGGGCGAGGCGGCGCAGAGATTGCAGCGTAAAAATTTGGAGATGGCGCGGTGGTTCCAAGCCGCGCCAGCAATTCTGGAATTTTCGGTGCCCCCAACTGGCGGCATTGGGGGTCAGAACTATGAGTCGGCCGCCGGGTTTGAGCAGCCGGTGGCATTCCCGAAGCAACTCGCCTGGCGCATGGACGTGTTCGATGACATGACTCATGATGATTGCTTCAAAAGAGTTAGCTGGCGCCGCGAGCGACTTCAAGGTGCCGGCATGGACACGCAGGCCTTTCTGCCGGGCGTTGACGACTGCGACCGGATCAAAATCCACACCTTCAGCAGTCCAGCCGAGGTTCTGCATGAACTGGAGAATCTGGCCGTCGCCACAACCGACATCCAGCACGCGCCCACGTGGTAACGCGCTGAGATGGCGGATGAGGAAATCCAAGCCCGAACGGCGGAAGACGGCCAGATAGGCGAGTAAGCCAATCAATTGCTGCCGGCGGGAAATCGATTCACGGTCATATCCATATTTTGTGGCCAGGTAACCGGCTTTGACGTATTGCACCAGCCGCTGCCGGCGGGAAGGAGTGCCGGGGTGAGTGAAATAGGTTTGGTAGGCGTTGACTATGTCAGCTTCGATTGGCATGGGATCCAACCAGAGCAAGCCACAATTGAGATTGCCGCAAATGCGGAAGTTCCACGTGCCGGGAACGCCGCAGAGCTTGTCGGTGACGCCTTCATAGAGCCGCTGACCAGGTTGTCCACACAAGCCACAATCTGTGACCGGGCGAGTGCGACAGATGACATTGACGGACATGCCGGGAGGATGGCACAGGTGGTCGGCGCTGCCAAGCCGAAGCTTGACCTGCCGTCCGGTGGTTGGTTATGCTGACGGCGCATGAAACAGCGGATTCTGTTTCTTTATCTTACAAAACATTCCGGGCATTACGCCGCCGCCGTCGCGGTCGAAGCGGCGGCGCGCCGGTTGAATGGCGGCGTGGAGTCAATGTTGCTGGACTCGTTCAGCCACGCCAACCCGCTGTTGTCAAAGATGACGTTGAAAGCTTACCTCGCCGCGTTGAAGACCGCGCCCGAAATTTGGGAGTGGATGTACGACAACCCGCAATTCAAGGAGCGCACCGCCATGATCCGGGAACTCCTGAACCGCGGGAATTCACGGAAGCTGGAGAAAATTCTGCGCGAGTTTGATCCCGATGTTGTCGTCTGCACGCAGGCGTTCGCGTGCGGCGTGCTGGCTTCCTGGAAACAGCGTACCGGTAACCGCCGGCCTGCGCTCGTCGGCGTGCTGACCGATTACGTGGCGCACCGGTATTGGGCACATAACCAAGTGGATTTGTACATTACGCCCAATGACGCCACCCGTGGCACGCTCATCTCGCAAGGCGTCGCGCCGGAGCGTATCCGGGTGCATGGCATCCCGGTTTCGGACCGGTTCCTGACCATCGCCGACAAAGATGCCGTCTACCAGTCGCTCGACTTGAAGCCTGGTTTGCCGTTGCTATTGGTGATGGGCGGCAGCCTCGGCCTCGGCCCGATGAAATCCGTCATCCGCAAACTCGACCGGCTCCCTCAACCATTTTACATCGTCGCCGTCACCGGCAAAAATGAAGAACTCCGAGAGCGCCTCGAACGCCGTGGCACCAAACTCCGGCACCCCACGCGCATTTTCAGTTTCGTCGAAAACGTCCACGAACTTATGGACGCCGCCGAACTGGTCGTCACCAAGCCCGGCGGCATTACCACCGCCGAATGTCTCGTCAAGCGCCTGCCGATGATCATCATCAACCCGATTCCCGGCCAGGAAGCGAAGAACACTGATTTGCTCCTCGCCCAAAATGTCGCAGTCCAGGCCGAGAAAGCCAAGGATGTGGTGGAATTGGTGGACGAATTTCTTCGCAACCCCGACCGGCTCCGTGCAATGCGCGAAGCCGCACGCGGCTTGGGCCGGCCTAATGCCGCACACGATGCCGCGACGGATATTATGAGTCTGCTTACGAGCCGCGCATGAGCCTGAAGTACCGGCAACTCAAACTCGGGGAAGCGATTGCCCGGTATCTTCCGCGCAAGGTTGGCTATGGCATTGCCCGCCGCTTTGCCGATGCCTACGTCTTGCTGGACCGGCGCGGTCGCGATGCCGTCATTCACAATCTCCAGCGCATCCACCAGCACAACGGCACCGTGCTCTCCCAGCGCGCGCTACGGGCGCTCGCCCGCGAGAATTTTCTGAACTTTGCCAAGTATCTTGTGGATTTTTTCCACTTCCTCCACCTCGACCGCGAACACGCCGACCGGCTGATCAACTTCGGCATCGTTCCCAACGTGTTCGATGACTTGCTCGCCAAAGGCAAAGGTGTCATCGCCCTTAGCGCCCACCTCGGCAATTGGGAACTTGGCGCCGGCGCGCTCGCCCAGCGTGGTTATCCATTCAACGTCGTCGCGCTCTGGCAGCCGGATCTGAAACTCAATGAGCTTTACCAAAGCTACCGGACCAACCGCGGGGTCAAGCCGATTCAGTTTGGCCGGGCAGCGCGTGAATGCATTGCGGCGTTGCGGCGTGGCGAGATTGTGGCGGTGCTGGGCGACCGGGATTATACCGGCGGCCGGCAGACGGTGCAGTTTTTTGGGCAGCCGGCCCGGTTGCCGGATGGCCCGGCCAAACTGGCGCTGACGACCGGCGCGCCGATCTTGCCGGTGTTCATGGTGCGCGTGGAAGGCGAAAAATTTTCGTACGTGCTCGGCGAGCCAATCTGGGCGGACCGGCAGCGCGATTCGGTGGCCGACATTGCCGGGCGCATTGCCGGCGCGTTGGAAAAAGTCATCTGCGCGCACAGTGAACAGTGGTACTTATTCCACGACCTTTGGAACGTTGAAGACGATCGGCGGATGGCGACCACCGCGGCGTTCGGTGAGTCGTCCCGGCAAGCCAATGAATGACCGCGTGCTGGCGCTGATCCCGGCCTTCAACGAAGCTGGTCCGCTCGCGGACGTCATCCGTCGCGCCCAACCGCAAGTCCGCGAGGTCGTGGTGGTGGACGATGGTTCAACCGATGACACTTCCGCTGTCGCCCGCGCTGCCGGCGCAACGGTGCTCAGGCATGACGTGAACCGCGGCAAAGGCGCCGCGATCATTACCGGCTTAAATTACCTACGCCAGTCGCCGGCAAGCTGCGGAATTTTTCTCGACGCCGACGGCCAGCATGATCCTGATGCGATCCCGGAATTTATCGAACTAGCGACACGAACCGGTGCCGGTATCGTCATCGGTTCGCGAATGACGGACACGCGCGGGATGCCGGCGTTGCGACTGTGGACGAACCAGTTTATGTCGCGGGTGACTGGCAAGCTGGCCCGGCAAGCGATTCCCGACAGCCAGTGTGGTTACCGGCTGTTGGCGCGGGCGGTATTACCGGATTTGAAGCTGGTGACCGCCAGGTTTGAAACGGAAACGGAAATGCTGATCCAAGCTGGGCGCGCCGGCCACAAGATCGTCAGCCTGCCGATTCGCACAATTTACAAAACCGGTCGCGTCAGCCGCATTCAGCCCTGCCGGGACGGCGTCCGGTTTTTCAAGCTCGTCGGCAAGTACTGGCCTACTCGTGGCGCTTGATGATGAGCGTCGCGTTGTGGCCGCCGAAACCGAGGCTGTTGTTGACGCAGGCATTGACGCGCATCTCGCGCGCCTTGTTTGGCACGTAATCGAGATCACAGTCAGGATCGGGCGTTTCGTAGTTGATCGTCGGCGGCACAATGCCGTTTTGGATGGCGAGGATGCACACCGCAGTTTCCACGGCACCGGCTGCACCAAGCAGATGGCCAGTCATTGATTTGGTCGAACTGATTGCCAGCTTGCGGGCGTGCTCGCCAAAGACAGTTTTGATGGCTTGGGTTTCGCACTTGTCACCAACCGGCGTCGAGGTGCCGTGGGCGTTGATATATTCAATTTGGTCGGGATTAAGTTTGGCATGGCGGAGCGCCATGGCCATGGAACGGGCGGCGCCTTCACCATCCGGGGCCGGTGCGCTCATGTGATAGGCGTCACCAGTCAAACCATAGCCGGCCACTTCGGCGTAAATCCGCGCGTGGCGTTTGCGGGCGTGTTCGAGTGATTCAAGAATGACCACGCCGGCACCTTCGCCCATGACGAAGCCATCGCGACCGGCATCGAACGGTCGGCTGGCATGTGTCGGATCATCGTTGCGAGTGCTCATCGCGCGCATTGAACAGAAGCCGGCATAGCCGAGGCCGGTAATAGCGGCTTCGCTGCCGCCGGCAATCATCACGTCGGCGTCGCCGTGCACGATGGCGCGGGCGGCTTCACCGATGCTGTGCGTGGCTGTGGCGCACGCGGAGACGACGGACAGATTGGGGCCTTTGACGCCGAACAACATTGAGATGTAGCCGCTCGCCATATTGACGATGAGCATCGGGATCATGAACGGCGAGACGCGGCCGGGCCCTTTGGTGAGCAGGATGCCGGCCTGGGTTTCGATGGTTTCCATGCCGCCGATACCGGAGCCGACGAGGACGCCGACGCGGTTAAGGTCGTGCTTGGCGAGATCGATTTGGGAATCGGCCACAGCCATGCGGGCGGCGGCGACGGCGTATTGCGTGAAGCGGTCGGTGCGGCGCGTTTCCTTGGCCGGCATGAACTGATCGGCCTTGAAGTCTTTGACTTCGCCGCCAATTTTGCAGTCGAATTTGGTGGTGTCAAACCGGGTGACCAGACCGACACCACTATTGCCGGCAAGCAGATTCTGCCAGAAAGTCTGGAGATCGTTGCCAAGCGGCGTAACTACGCCAATGCCGGTAATAACGACGCGTCGTTCACTCATGGTTGCTCCTGAAACTGGTCAACAAAATGGGGCATAAAGCGATGGATTGCAACTCACTTCATGCCCCAAATTGGCTGGCCAAATGGCCGCAGGCCGGGATTACTTCTCGCCGCGTTCCTCGATGTACTTGATGACATCGCCAACGGCTTGGAGTTTTTCCGCATCCTCGTCCGGGATTTCGGCGCCAAATTCCTCTTCAAACGCCATGACCAACTCGACGGTGTCGAGCGAGTCCGCGCCCAAGTCCTCAATGAACTTGGCTTCGGGGGTGACTTGGTCCGGATTCACGCCGAGTTGTTCGACGATGATTTCCTTCACGCGATCTTGTACTGATTTTTCTGCCATGGTTTTTCCTCCGTAAAATTTTAATGCTTCCGACAACGCCCAGTTCTACATCACCAAGCCGCCGTCCACTGTAATTACCTGCCCAGTCACATACGCGGCCAAGTCGCTGGCCAAGAACAACACCGCGTTCGCAATGTCGTCCGGCTCGCCGAGCCGCCCCAGCGCAATCTGCGCCTTCAACTTCTCCTGCACGGCCGGCCCCAAAACCGCCGTCATATCCGTCACGATGAAGCCCGGCGCCACCGCGTTAACGGTAATGCTCCGCGAGGCCAACTCGCGCGCCACCGACTTCGTAAAGCCGAGTAGGCCAGCTTTCGAGGCGGCATAGTTAGATTGCCCAGCGTTACCAGTCAAGCCTGAAATCGAAGAAATATTGACGATGCGTCCGCTCCGTTGCTTGAGCATCGCCCGGCTAATCGCCTTTGTGAACAGAAATGCGCCCTTGAGATTCGTGTCCAGCACCGTGTCCCAATCGGCTTCCGAGATCCGCAGCAACAACTGATCGCGTGTCACGCCGGCATTGTTGACCAACACATCGACGCGCGAAAAATCTTTCAGGACCTGCTCGCACGTGGCTGTCACCTGCCCGGCGTCGGCCACATCGACTGCGTAAGCTTTGCCTTGCCCGCCGGCCGCCACGATTGCCGCGACGGTCGCCTCGACGTTCGCCAGCGTCCGGCCGCAGCACGCCACGCGCGCGCCTTCACTGGCCAGCCGCACCGCAATTGCCTTGC
>Ga0364914_10341_pt1 | contig 15524 bp, 9 predicted proteins | sample ExccelJu500001D3_3_FD_206954 | JGI IMG/M metagenome (GOLD analysis project Ga0364914, IMG submission 206954) | Enriched cells from Trout Bog Lake Hypolimnion, Wisconsin, USA - BchlTB.June25.5000.01.D3 | ecosystem: Environmental > Aquatic > Freshwater > Lake > Hypolimnion/Profundal zone | place... | reverse complement strand
GCACCCTCTCACTTTGAGCATAGCCCCGATATCGAGCGTTTCCGTGCCCATCAGAGTTTGCTCCGAAAAATCTTCATCCAGTATGGAATGTTTTCGCTACAGGATCAGATGGAAATCGTTTTTTCGTGGCCTCGTGAACCCGCGTTCAAAGGCTCCGCTCCCCAACGGAAACTGCATTCAATCGCAGCCATGTCGTTCAACCCCGCTGCGAAGGATTCGGACGAGAAGTGGCTCCTGGAATATCTTTCGGCGCGGGTGTTTGCCTTCTGGTATGCCGGTGGCCCGATTTCAAGCAATCCGGTGGCTGCGCGCGCGTTAGCTCCGTTGCTAAGCCGTTTCGAGCAGATGGCGGGTGAAGGGCTGCTCTCTTCCGCCCAAGTGGAACAATGTCGCGCATGGTACAGCTTTTTGGTCCATCTCTTCGCCTCGGACAATTACTACCCTGGGAAGCTCACGATGTCGGCCATGGAAGAGGAAGATTCGAGCGAGCCGGTCCTCGCTGGGATGGCAAACCAGAATTTCTATACGGATGTCGTGAACCTGCCCGGCATTGCAGCCCAGGTCTTATCCCTTCATCCTAAGGCTGAAACTTGGCGCAATCGATTTTGCGACCATTGGCGTCTCCAGTTAGAGTTTCATACTTATCCCGAGAGCGGTCTTTGGGAGGAGAGCCACACTTATTATCAGCACGTGCTTTTTACCGTGCTGCCGACGTTGATGCGTCGCCGCGCGGACGGCGTGGACGACGGATTCAGGAATCCGCGCCTGCAGAAGTTGATCGAGGCGCTCGTGCGCCAGATATCTCCTCGGGATAGTAGCACGAACGGCCATCGCCATATTGTAGCGCTGGGCGATCACGATGCCTCCCCTCGGAAGGAATTTCTGCTCGTCTACCTGGGATGTGCGGAAGCGCTGCAAAAGCTTCGACCCGAACTGGCCCGCTGGCTTTATTGGGCTTATCTCGAAATGGGCGGCGAAGAAATGATTCCGTCAATCGAAGCGGAACCGCTTCCGTGGAAGAGCGAGAAAATCCAAGGGTTGGGAGCCGTTTTTCGCATTCACGACGCGCAAAAAGAGGAGGGATTGCTCGTCCTCCGTTCCGGTGCAGCTTGGGCTCATCATCACCAGGACGAGGGTAGTATTCAACTTTTTGGGGGTGGACGCGCCTTGATTGTCGATTCGGCATTTAGCCATGTTCAGGGGCGAGGAACTCTGAAATTCGCGGCTGCAGGCCACTCGAGGTCGCTTCCAGAAGGCGTTGATCCATTCAATGTTTTTTGGCGCTTTAACCGGGGCTGGATCATTGACAGTTGTTTCGAGGGGAACATTCCTTATGCGGTGGCCTTTACGCCGACCTATATGAATTCGGCTCCAGGAAAGCTGTTGCCGCAACTTCTGCCCGAACCGATCTTTGCTTTCCGAGCCATCATTGAAATCGGCCCCGCCGCTTTTCTGCTTGTCGATTACAACACCCGGTCGATCCCATGGCGAGTCCGGTTCCATATTGCAGGAACAGCGGTGGCGCGGCATGCCGATGGGGTCTCGGCTGCTTACGAAGACGGCCTTATGCTTGAGATTAAGTCGCTCTGGGGAGGAGCTCTCGAGGGGATCTTTACGATGGACGAATCCAGCAACGCATTGCCTCAAACAAGAACGAGCGAAGTCGATTTCTCCATTCCAGAAGGACAGCGGCATGCGGTATTCGGCTTGGCTTACGGCAAAGACGGGAATTCTCGGTTGACGATGCAGAAGACGGACGAAGGGCATGTTTTTTGGCATCACACCAAACCCCATTATATCCATTGGGTTGGAGAATCGAAAATGATCCTGACAAGCAACGGCAACGAACTCGTCCTCGATTTTGCGAAGCATCAAAGCGCGATTCAAGCATTCGCCTTGGGGCAGTAACAACGAGCGGTCAGGGCTCATCCGTTCAATAAATTAAAAACGGTTGCTGGCTCAAAAAAACAGTAGCTATTCTGCTCCGGAGTAGGTAGCATATGGGCGATATTTAGCTCCCTCGCGGTTTAATCTTAAACCGGCGCTCAGGGGGAAATTCCTAAAATCGCATATCAGACACCCGCCTCCCTATGAACCGATCCATCCTCCTGCTCTTCTTCGCATCGACCCTCCTTCTCTCCCCTCCCTGTAGCCATGCGGCGGGCAAAGACCCCTTGACGCCGACATTCCCAATTCCCGGCTATACAACTTCGTGGCTGGGAAACTCCTTTGGCGGACCCACTTGGATTCAGCGTTATTCAAGCGAGATGTATACCCGCCCGGACGGCACTTGCTATATGATTACAGGTTGGGATGAGGGAGGGAGAGAATGCGGTATCTATAAGGACGGAAAAGTGGTCGGAAGTGGGGAGCAATCACATGGATGGGGGTACACCGGCGGGGCTTCGGTCACGGCGAACAGCAAGTATTTGTTTTTTGGGCAGACCATGTACCACTTGGGGGGCGCCGACGAATCAGGCGAGACATGGCCTCCGACGGGGATCGCTTGGTACGGCGTCGGACGCCGCAAACTCGACGGTTCTCCCGCGCCGTTTCCCGGCGGCAAGGGGCACGGTTGCAGCCCGGCCCTGGGTGGAAACTTTCTGACCGTCAACGTGCTTCCTCGTCAGGAGAAGCGTAAGGATGTTTCCGGTTTGGCGGCGAGCGAGAGCCAGCTTTTTATGGCAAACCCGCAGACGGGTGAAATCGAGGTTTACGAACCAGACACGATGAAAAAGACCGGTTCCTGGCCACTACCGCGGGCGGGGCATATGGCCTATGAGCCGAAAACAAATTCACTCTGGATCATCCAGGGTGGCGAAGGAACGGCGGCAGCGGCGATCCGCCATTATACCACCGAAGGCAAAGTTGCCGGCCCCGATCTCAGTCTGCCGGCCGGGACGATCCCCGCAGCTCTGAGCGTGTCTCCGAAGGGGGATCTTTTGGTGGGCGACATCGGCCCCGCGCAGCAGGTGCTGATCTATGGAAATCTGGGCGGCACGCCAAAGTTGACCAGGACGTTCGGCGATAAAGGCGGCATCTATTCGGGCATCCCGGGCAAAGTGGGCCCGTTAAAATTCTCAAGTCCCTCCGGCGTGGGCATGGATGCCGACGGCAATGTGTATGTGGCCTCTGATATGGGAGGAACAATGCTTGAATCCTATACCCCGGAGGGGAAGCGGAACTGGGAAGTTCACGGCCTCGAATTCGTCGAATGCGCCGATATCGACCGAGCATCTCCAAACGACGCTTACACCAACTTCCACCACTACGCTCTCGATCACACGAAGCCGAGCGGCAAGGATTCTGAATACGTCGGCTATCTTGTCGGTAAATTCAAATACCCCAACGATCCGCGTTTAAATGGGTGGGGAGTGGGATCGATGTTCGTTCGGAACATTCAGGGAAAACGATTCCTTTACGGGACCGATATGAATGCGAGTGTGTTGCAGATTTACCGCTTCACGGGAGAGGGGGAACTTACCGCCCTCGCTGGCATTATAGAAAACAACGTTCGCTCGCTCGCCCTAAGGCCAAATCCCAAAAACCATCCGGAAAAAGGGGGATATATCTGGCGCGATGTCAGCGGTAACGGAAATTTTGATGCCGCCGAATACGACCTCAACCCAGACGTTGTGCCGACGACGGCGTGGAGCGTTGACTCCCGTGGGGATGTTTGGAACGGTTATCGGATTTACCAAGGGCCGATATACACCTCGTTTATCCGGCGTATCCCCTGCGAGGGGCTCGATGAAAAGGGAAATCCAATCTATCGGTTTAAATCGGCCGTCGTGGTTCCTGCTCCCGCTCCATTTAATGATCCGCCTCACGGATCATTAATCGAGCGTATGCAATATGTGGCGGAAACGGACACGATGTATCTGAGCGGATTCACTCCTGATCACAAGGATGAACATCGGGATTGGAAAACATCTGGCCCGGTCATTTGCCGCTACGACCAGTGGTCGACTAAACCGTCCAAGCGCTGGGAAATCGTGGTGCCTTTCGAATCTATCCAGGTTCCGGGATCGAAAGCGATGTGTCCGGACGCCATTTCCGTGGCAGGAGATCGCCTGTTCAACGGGTACTGCAAAGACGGCGAGATTCGCGTGTATGACATCGCGGATGGCGGCTACCTTGGTTCGCTCCTGGCTGGCCCGGAAGTGGACAAAACCAGTGGCTGGATCGACACGATGTATGGAGTGCAAGCGAGTCAACGATCGAACGGAGACTATCTCATATTCGCGGAAGAGGTCTGGCACGAAAAGGTGCTGATGTATCATCTGAAGTCGAAGTAATATTTGATGAAGAGAGGCGCTAATAGAGTATCGGACGGGGGTTCCCGTATATTTCCTGTGGTTTCCGATGAAACCAGAGGGAATCGTGTAAAGTCTTTTCTCGCCTTCCTCATATTCTTCGTTTCCCCCTTGCTCCTTTGCGAGGCGCATGGGGGAAAAATCATCAACAACGCGCCGCGGCCCCGCGTCATCGTTCCGAGAGCCCAAACGACTCCCGGCCTGACTGCGGAAGCCGCTGACCCGGCGTGGACAGCAGCCGTCCAACTTTCGCCTTTCACATTGAGTCTGCCGTGGGGGCCGCCGCCCTCATCGGCACCTTGTGAAACCGAGGTTAGGCTGCTGTGGGACGCCGATTGGTTCTATGTCCGCTTTCTTTGCAAGGACGATAGTGTCGACACTCCGATTCACGGGCACGATGCCCTGATTTACAAGGGTGACGCTGTGGAGATATTCCTCGATCCTGTAGGAGATTCTCGACAGTGGATCGAATTGGAATTCAACGCCAGCAACGACGTGCTTGACCAATTGTTTATATGCACCGGGGAACCCAAGACCGATTCCTCACTGCGTTTGACCGACGAAGTGATTCGTCGCGATGTTTGGCCCATTCTTGCCTGGGATATGCGGGGACTGAAGAGTGCAGCTAGCCGGTGGAGTGTGGAAGGAAAGGAAATCGGCTGGATAGTCGATGTCGCCATTCCTGCATCGGAACTACTGAAGAGAAGCGGTTTCCATCAATTCAGGCCGATGACGTTGCGGGGAAATTTCCTGCGTTACAAATGGTTGTCCGGTCCGACGAAACGGGAGCTAATCTCTTCCAACTGGAGCCCGGTCGCCTTCGGATGCCCTCACCATTCTCCCGCCGCATATGGCGAGATCGTCTTGGAGGAAGCGTCCAGTGATCTGCGCGCAGTTCGGGCCCATGAACCCGCCACCGCCGGCATCATTCTGAACGAAACAAAGCGCCTCGAAAGCAGATGTCTCACGGAAGGAAAATAATGTTTATATGAGCACAACTGAACTGAAACATAATAAGACTGGAGAGCGAGTTCCTAAAGGTGCTTGTGAAATGGGCCGCCCCTCATCGACTCCTCGGCCTCCCGTAATCAAAATAGGAATCGTCGGGCTGCGGTTTGGGCTACACATCCTAGAGCTTCTCCAAAGCCCGAAATCCAAGCAGTTGTTTTCCTTGGCTGCCGTTTGCGATCTTCGGGAGGAAGTCGTGCAAAAAACAGCGAAATGTCTCGGGGTGCAGCCGTTCACCTCAATGGATGAATTGCTGAAAGACGATGAAATTAAAGTGGTGGGGCTCTTCACCCCGCCAACAGGTCGCGCCCAGCTTATAAGGAAGATCATTCGCGCGGGAAAGGACGTTCTTACGACAAAGCCCTTTGAACTCGATGTGAGCGAAGCGCAAAGCGTGCTGGAGGAAGCACGGGAATTGGGAAGGGTTATCCACCTGAATTCGCCCGCAGTGGAACCGACTGCCGACCTTCGCTTGATCGGGCAATGGCAAAGCAAACACGACCTGGGCCGACCGATTGGCGGCCAGGCGACTGTCTGGGCTTCCTATCATGAATCGGCGGATGGTTCCTGGGCGGACGATCCCGAGACCTGCCCGGCTGCGCCGTTGTTCCGGCTTGGAATATACCTGCTGAACGATTTGAACCAGATATTCGGTCCCGCTGAATCGATCCAGCTAATGACGTCCTCTGTGCGGACGGAGCGTCCCACTCCCGATAACGCCCAAGTCAATATTCAATATCGCAATAAGGCTATCGGCCAAGTATTCGCCTCATTTTGTATCGATGATGGCGATCCCTATCGATACAGTTTGGCGCTCCATTTCGAAAGAGGCTCCATCTACCGGAATATGGGTAACATTCAGAACGCGGAGCCTCAGACTGCGGAGCTGATGCTGGTGAAGCAGATGCCGACAGGTCGGCAGATATTAGAGCATTCCAAAGTTCCGGAGCTTACCGGCGATTACAATTTTGACGCTTTGAGCCACGCCATCCATTCCCGCCGCATGCTGAGCGATGCCTACATCGCTCAGATCGTGGAATGCGTGCGACTGGTAGATGCGCTGAAGCGCGCTCAGCCCAATGGGATGGTCTGCGTATAAACTATTTAACTTGGATAATGGTGTAGATTGAACGGATATTCAGACTCCAGAGCAAGTGTAGTGGTCCGGATTCATTTCAACATGGAAACATATAGGGGCCTTATCTTGGTTGTCAATATGACGTCATGATGCATTACAAAATAATGCGATGGACTCGGTTTGCCCATCGGTGTTTGGGCCAATTCGATTGGCAAAATCGACCGCATACCTGCCATCTCGATTAACGCGAAAGGGAATCATCCTGCGAATTCGCCATTCAAGCAAACTTTCAGTCCTTAAATTTCCAACATTTAACCTACTCGGCCTATGAAACCGAACACTTCCCACATCAAACAAATCAAAGTCGTATCCAACACTCACTGGGACCGCGAATTTCGGCACACTTTTGAGAAAACACGCCGCCGTCTTCTCACGATGATGGACGTGACTGTAGACATTCTTGAAAAAGACCCGGAATACGCTTCGTTCACAATGGATGGCCATACCATCATGATTGATGATTACCTGGAAATGCGTCCGGAGCGGCGCGCGTTGATCGAGAAACTGATTAAAGCGCGGCGGCTTATCATCGGGCCGTATTATACGCTGCCAGAGGAGTTCAGCGTCGGCCAGGAACCGCTTGTCCGTAATCTTCTCTGGGGGCGCAGGACGGTAGAGAAATATGGTGGCAAGGTAGGGACTGTTGCCTATACACCTTCATCATGGGGGCAGACTGGCCAGATGCCTCAGATTTTGTCCGATTTCGGCCAAAAATACATGATGTTTTATCGAGGCATCTCTCACGATGAGACAGATGCCGAATGGATTTGGGAAGCTCCGGACGGGACGCGCATTACAGCTAGCCGGTTTGCCATTTTCTGCCGTTACAACTGGTATTATCAAGTGCATCGCGCTGTCACGGCTGACGCCGTCTTTGAAAAGAATTATGACTGGGACGCTCACGATGAAGTGCCCGTCCGCATCGCCGACGGAATGGCCGGCGAAGACCTCACCTTCGATCTTCAGGCTCCTGAGTTAAAGTATGACAAGGTGAAGCTGAAACAGGCAATTTTCGATATGATCGAGCGGGAGGGACGGCACTTTACCACGCCGGTTTTCCTCGCCATGCATGGCCACGATATTTCCGCCGCGCACCCGCTCGAATCACAAATCATCAAAGATGCCAAAGAACTTCTCGAAGGCGAATATTGCATTGAACACACTGACCTCGAAGGGTTCTGGGATGCGGTGGAAAAACATCTCGACCACGAGAAGATGACAGTGCTCAAGGGCGAGAGACGGTCGTATCTCAAGGAAGGGATGTGGACCTTTCTTTTTCCGGGAACGATCAGCGCGCGTACTTATCTGAAACAGAAGGATTTCAGCGCTACAGCGCGCCTTGTCTATTACGCAGAACCGCTTGCGTCGATGGCCAGTTCGCTCGGCATGGAATACCCCAAAAGCTACCTCGATAGGGGCTGGAGTCACCTACTCTCGAATCACACACACGACGCCAATGGAGGTTGCGCTCCCGACGCCGTGTGCGAAGAGATCGCCAGCCGCTACGCAAAAGCTAGCGACATCGGCGACATTGTCATCGAAGACGCGATGTGTCACATTGCAAAAAACATCTCGCCCGAAGGCCAGCCCCAGGGTGCGATGCAGTTGATTGTATTTAACTCGTTGCCGTTTGAGCGTGATGTGATTGCGCCCATCGACCTTGAAGTCCCAGCGCGGCACAAAGCGAAGGCAGCCAGGCTGGTCAGCACTTCCAACACGGAGGTTGCCCGCCAACCCATCAGCGTGGAGAAATCGAGTTTGTTTGTGGATAGCATTTGGGAAGTTCCGAGGATCGTTGATTCCAACCGCATCAAGTTCTACGCCAAGCTAAGCAAGTTGCCCGCGCTGGGCTATCGCGCTTATATGATCGTTCCGGAATCGCAGGCGTTACGTACGCGCGGAACAATCGTTGCCAATGATACGACGCTGGAAAACGAATTTATCCGTGCCTCGGTTAACCCGAACGGCACCGTAGACCTCGTCTGCAAAAAAACGGGAAAGAACTATTCGCATCTTAACTACCTCACCAGCCAGGGCGAATGCGGAAATGCTTGGAAACACGTCGCGCCCGTTTTCGACCGCAAATACAATAGCCTCGGTGTTCGGGCGAGTGTTTTTGTAAAAGAGAGCGGTCCGCTTGTCGGATCGATCGGCGTGACGTACGACTTCGAAGTGCCCGCCGATTATGGCGACGGAAAGGGCCGCAGCGAGGTTCTGACAAAGATACCCGTGGCGATCGATTACCGCTTGCGCCAAGGGGCGGAACGGCTTGAAGTCACCGTTCGCCTCAATAATACCGCAAAAGATCACTGGCTGCGCGCCAACTTCCCTTGCGATATCAAGACGGAGCAGAGCACGTCCGACACGCACTTCGACGTTATCCATCGCCCCATCGCCTTGCCTGATTCCACCGGATGGGTCGAAGAAGCATTCGGCACACACCCGTTGCAAACCTTCGTCAGCCTCGATGATAAAAAGGATTGCTTTGCACTGTTGCCCCAGGGACTTTTCGAATATGAAGTGCTCGAAGATGACGCGCACACGCTGTCACTGACATTCCTGCGCGCCTGTCGCATCAAACTGGCCGTCAGCGAGGAAAAGCTCACGGAGTTGCCGGATACCGGCATCCAATGCCCCGGCGAGCAGACATTCCGATACTCGATCTTTGCCGGAGCTGGAGACTGGAGCCAAAACGCGCTGCTCTCGCAGGCGGCCGACGCCAACCACCCCATCCGGGCCATCATGACAAGCCGCGGTCACGGCAACCTGCCGCTTGAGACTAGTCTTTTTGCGCTGGACAACACCGTGCTGCATGTCAGCGCAGTGAAACAAGCCGAAGACGGCAAGGGATTGATTATTCGCATATTCAACCCGTGTGAAACAACTCAACAAGCCAGCCTCACCTTCCGCCGAAACATCCAGTTTGCATCGCGATGCCGGATGGACGAGGGTCTTCTTCACCCGCTCGACACGGTTGGAGGTACGCTTTCGCTCTCCATTGAGCCCAAGAAAATCTACACCGCGCGCGTTCAACTTAAACTAGATTGATAAAGGAAACTCGAATGGAAATTCCAGGCATAGGCCCCGTAAACGAAACCGTCTGTCACGACTTCATCCCCCTTGAGGTTGGAGGAGGGGGACTCTTTCGAGTCGGAGAGAATGGGGTAAAAGCTATCTACACGCCGCTCGATAAAGTCTCGGAATTAATTGTTTACGAGGACAAGACACTCGTCTTCATCAATTCCAAAATGGGCTATCCCGCAATCTATCCCCTCGCGCCCGCCCGGTTCGAAGGCCCCGCCGAAGCCGTGCTCATGGATCTGGACGGAACCAGCGTCCATAGCGAACATTTTTGGATTTGGGTGATCGAGCAAACGACCGCGCGGTTGCTCGACAACGCCGGTTTCCAACTTGAAGCCGCCGACGAGCCCCATGTCTCGGGACACTCTGTGAGCGAGCATTTGAGCTATTGCATCAACAAGTATTGCCCAGACAAAACCGTTGAAGAAGCGCGAAACCACTATTTCGACATCGTCCATCATGAAATGGCGGAAATCACAGCCGGTCGCGGTCGGCCGAATGCCTTCGAGCCTGCGCCGAACCTGGACGAGTTCCTTTACAAACTCAAAGAGAACAAGGTCAAAATCGGCCTCGTCACCTCCGGACTATACGAAAAGGCGTGGCCGGAAATCCTCTCCGCCTTCCGCACTCTCAAAATGGGTGATCCACTCAACTTTTACGACGCTATCATCAGCGCCGGGCACGCCATCCGCAAAGGACAGGCGGGGACGCTTGGAGAACTCGCCCCCAAACCGCATCCGTGGCTTTACGCTGAAACCGCGCGAGTGGGCCTGGGCATTGATTTTTCCCGCCGTCATCGTGTTATTGGCATGGAAGACTCCGGTGCGGGTGTTGTTTCCATCCGGCTCGCGGGCTTTACTGCAATCGGAGTTAATGGAGGGAATATTGATCGAAGCGGCTCGAATCCATTTCTTCATTGCAAGATTGATTCACTCCTCGAAGCCCTGCCCATCATCCTGGGAAAATAATTAGCTTATCCTGTGTAAGTGTCCTACGAAGCGCCTATTGACTTCACGATATCGCATCAAACAAGATTCCGAGAGCAAAGTTTATGACTAACCAGACCGTCGGCTTATTAAATCAATTCGTTGATGTCGGTCATGATTTCCAAGGCTTGGAGAACACGTTTTTCTGTAGCGATGTGGCTACGACCTTCGACAATGACACCGCATCGGGAACAGTGCGCTGGCTTCGCCGAAGCCTCAAGCCCCGCATGGCGTTCAACCAGACTGTTACTCCCTACGAGAATTCCAAGTCTTGGGAGTTCCCGCCGGAATACCCCGAGAACCCGGAGTCCCCGTTTTCGCTAAGTTTTATCTCGCCTCGTACCGTGCGTTTGCGCGTGGGAGTGCGCCCGGAGCCTCTTCGCGACGAGCCGTCGTTAATGCTGGCCCAACCGCTTGTTTGTGGTCCGGTATGGAAGGCCACATTGGTAGAGGGGGGCGTGGATTACCGGAGTGAATTTGGGTCTGTTAGCATCCGTTTAGATCCCTGGCGAATCGAGTTTCGCGATGCCCGTGGCGCTCTGTTGACTCATACTGTTCACCACACCGATTGCGTCGGCTTGCTTAACTGCGATCCCGTGCCGTTCTCGCATGTGCGCCGCTCTTCCGATTTGGCCCGTCGGTTTGCGGCCAGTTTCAGCCTTGCTCCGAACGAGAAGGTGTTTGGATGCGGGGAGTCCTTTACGCGCCTGAACAAAAGAGGGCAGAAAATCCCGATGTGGACCTGCGATGCACACGGCGTGCAGGGGAATGGCATGTATAAGCCCGTCCCGTTTTTCCTAAGTAGCCAAGGCTACGGGATGTTTGTACACACGACCGCCCCTGCGACCTTCGACTTCGGCTGCTCTCACGATGCTACGACGACATTGTTTTTGGGCGACGAATCATTAGACCTCTATTTTTTCATTGGCGAGCCCAAGGAGGTGCTGGCCGAATACACCGCCCTTACGGGGAGAAGCCCCATGCCGCCGCTTTGGTCGTTTGGCCTGTGGATGAGCAGGATTACCTACAAGTCCGAGCAGGAAACACGAGAGGTTGCCGGTGAGTTGCGCAAGCATCAAATCCCTTGCGACGTGATCCATTTGGATACCGGCTGGTTTGAAACCGACTGGCGATGCGACTATCGTTTCTCTCCCTCGCGCTTTCCTAATCCCGCAAAGATGATTGCAGACCTGCGAGAGATGGGGTTCCGCATTAGTCTTTGGCAGTTGCCCTATTTCACACCCAAGAACCCATTATATCGTGAAATAATCGACAAAGGTTTCGTTGTTCGGTCCGCTAGCGGCGGCATCCCAACGGAAGACGCGATTCTGGACTTCTCTAATCCGGAAGCCGTAGAGTATTATCAGAAATTACTTGCAGAACTGCTTGAGATCGGGGTCGCAGCAATCAAGGCCGACTTCGGCGAAGCCGCGCCGCTGCACGGTCTGTATGCCTCGGGTCTGAGTGGATTTTACGAGCATAATCTTTATCCCCTGCGTTACAATAAGGCCGTTGCAGAGGTGACGCAGCGGGTGACCGGCGAGAACATCATCTGGGCGCGGAGCACATGGGCAGGCGGCCAGCGTTATCCATTGCACTGGGGAGGCGATGCGGAGAATACGGACTCTGCCATGTCCGCGACCTTGCGCGGCGGGCTCTCCATAGGGCTGTGCGGCTTCTCCTTTTGGAGCCACGATATTGGCGGTTTCGTCCGTAAAAGTCCAGAAGGGCTCTATCGTCGGTGGTTGCCCTTCGGCATGCTCACCAGCCACAGCCGTTGCCACGGCGCTCCTCCGAAAGAGCCCTGGGCCTATGGCGAGACGTTTGTCGAAGACTTCCGACGGGCGACGGAATTGAAGTATCGGCTGATGCCATATATTTACGCCCAAGCAAAGGAAAGCAGCGAACGAGGCCTGCCGATGATGCGGGCGCTATTCCTCGAATACCCGCACGATCACACGTCGTGGTTTATTGAGGACGAGTATCTGTTTGGATCCGATTTATTGGTCGCACCTCTCCTGGAAGAGTCTGCCGTCCGTTCTGTCTATCTGCCTCCCGGGAAGTGGATCGACTACCAAACGGGCCTAGTATACTCAGGATCGCAATGGCATCGGATCAAAGCTGGCAAGATCCCAGTTATACTGTTGGTGCGAGACGGTGCAGCGCTGCCTCATGCGGCCATCGCCCAAAGCACGGATCAGATCGACTGGCGCTCCCTTGATCTCGTCGTATTCGCTTCTGATGCTAATGAAGCCACTGCAGCTCTCTGCCTTCCTGATGACGGGCAGCTACATATTTTGCAGCTCCAGTTGAAAGATGGGACGTTCCATGTTGTCGATAACCCTCTGTGTAGCAAGACGGAGTTAACGGTGCAAAGGCCAGGAAAAGGCGGTTTCGCAGCGTGAACCAGAATGATCTTTGCGAAATACAAAAATAAGGATTGCGCACTGCTCCGGAGCAACGCAATATAGCAAGCGGCACCTTCGCCATAATTTGCAGATTTAAGTCAACTCCTCCCCCCATGCTTCATTCAAAACCTATCATTGCACGACGCCCTCTTTTGTTATTAATCGGCTTTCTCGCGGGCTCCGCGATGCATCTCTGCGCCGAGGTTCACATTTCCCCTTTTTTCAGCAATAACGCCGTCCTTCAGCAGAAAGCAAAAGTACCCGTCTGGGGAACGGCGGCTCCCAGCGAGAAGGTCACGGTTGCGATACAAGGACAAAAAGCGTCCGTCATTGCGGATCAGAAAGGCCACTGGCTGGTCACGCTTAATGAGATGCCCCCCGGTGGCCCGTTTGTCATGACCGTTTCCGGGAACAATACGATCACCCTTAACGACATCCTGGTGGGCGAGGTTTGGTTCTGTGCCGGCCAATCGAACATGCACTTGCCCGTCGCGGACGCAGCAAACGGGAAGGAGGAGGTCGCCAACGCGAATCATCCGCAGATCCGCCTGTTCAATGAAATGAAGGTTGGCACTGAAAATCTCGGTTGGCCCGAACAGGACGAACATGCTCAATGGCAGCCTTGTTCGCCCGAATCGGTGCAGACTTTTTCGGCGACAGCCTATTACTTTGGGCGGGAGCTGCAGAAAACATTGAATGTCCCCATCGGCCTCATTCATGCCTCCGTCGGCGGTTCCAAGGTTGAAGGATGGACCAGTAGAGATACGCTTCGCACGCTGCCGGAAGCTAAGTCGATCCTCGACGGCTGGGAAAAGGCCACCGTCAATTACCCGAAGCAGATAGAGGCGTATCGCGTTGCGTATGCCGACTGGAAAGTGAAAGAGGAAGCAGCGCGCGCTCAAGGCGCTCCCATCCCTAAGGCTCCGCGGCGGGTTTACGGTCCAGGCGCTGTTTATGAACCGGGCGGATTATAAGAAAGATTTGTGGCGCCGGTTATTCCCTACGGAATTCGCGGTGTAATCTGGTATCAAGGCGAATCGAACCGGGAGAATCCCCCCCGGTATCAGACCCTCTTCCGAGAAATGATTCCCACCTGGCGCAAGGCATGGGGAGAGGGTGATTTTCCGTTCCTTTATGTTCAACTGCCACAATACAATTCGAAAGCTCCGGAACACCCCTATTTCGATCAAGTCCCTTGGGCGGAAGTGAGGGATGCGCAACTCAAGACCCTTTCGGTTCCCAATACCGCCATGGTTGTCACGATTGATATCGCTGGCGACCCTGTTGAGATTCATCCCAAGAATAAACAGGAAGTGGGTGCCCGCCTGGCGTTGGCCGCGAGGGGGACTGTCTATCGAGAGCCAGTCGTGTATTCCGGCCCCATTTACAGCGGGATGACGATCGACGGCGGAACCGCCACGGTCACATTTACGCACGCGGAGAACGGATTGAGCACCAAGGACGGCTCCGCTCTGGTGGGCTTTGCCATCGCGGGAGAAGACAGAATCTTCGTTCCAGCGGAAGCGACGATCATTGATGGTAAAATTAAGGTCCACAGCGACAAAGTAACCAAGCCGGTTTCGGTCCGGTTTGGATGGGACGACACACCTGCGGTCAATCTTTTCAATAAGGAAGGTCTGCCCGCTTCACCGTTCAGAACCGACGACTGGCCAATGAGTATCACGAATAAATCTTAGCCTGCATTGGGATTTTGTTCCTCATTCCATCCGCCTTTCCGGAGAAACCAACAAAGATTCCTGCATGAACGCAATCGTCCAACGCTTTCCTCAAAATCCGATTCTTCAGCCCGTCGACGTTTTACCGAGCCGCGAAGACATGGTCGTCGAATGTCTCCTTAATCCGGGGGCCTTTCGGTATCAAAACAGAATCGGTCTACTGCTGCGCGTGGCGGAACGTCCGCGCCAGGAAGAAGGCTGGGTGAGCTTGCCTGTGCTCGATCCCTCTGAACCGGGAGGGATTCGCATCCTGCGCATCCGCAAGGACGATCCCGGTCTGCGGCTCACCGAACCTCGGGTGCTTCAATACAACGGGTGCGGTTATCTTACCACCCTCTCTCACCAACGGCTGGCTTGGAGCGAGGACGGGATACATTTTGAAGTGGATCGCACCCCGACACTGGTTGGTTCGGGCAGTCACGAATCTTTTGGGATAGAGGATTGCCGCGTCGAATCGATCGAGGGACGCTACTGGCTGACCTATTCCGCTGTTTCGGAGTTTGGGGTGGGCGTGGGATTGATTTCGACCGGCGATTGGAAGTCTTTTGATCGGCACGGAATCATTTTTCCACCCCACAATAAGGACTGCGCTCTCTTTCCCGAAAAGATCGGGGGACGCTATTGGGCGCTCCATCGTCCTTCAGGAATGGAAGTGGGAGGTCATTATATTTGGATCTCCTCCTCCCCTGATCTGAAGAACTGGGGCAACCACCGCTGCCTCCTCACGACGCGGCCTGGCCAATGGGACTCGCAACGTGTGGGAGGAGGCGCGGCGCCTATTAAAACACCGCAGGGATGGCTGGCAATTTACCACGGAGCCGACCAGCAAAACCGCTATTGCCTGGGAGCTT
>Ga0364914_10369_pt1 | contig 15645 bp, 23 predicted proteins | sample ExccelJu500001D3_3_FD_206954 | JGI IMG/M metagenome (GOLD analysis project Ga0364914, IMG submission 206954) | Enriched cells from Trout Bog Lake Hypolimnion, Wisconsin, USA - BchlTB.June25.5000.01.D3 | ecosystem: Environmental > Aquatic > Freshwater > Lake > Hypolimnion/Profundal zone | place... | reverse complement strand
GGGGCCAAGTTCACGCTGGATGTGATGAAGAAAGCGGCGGTTTGCCCCCGGCCAAAGTGCAAATCCAAGAACGTGACTGATACTATGGAACTGGCTGGCAAGAAATGTCCAAGCTGTAAGACGGGGCGTTTCAAAAATGAAGGTTCGTGCGGAATATCTTAGGCGGCGGCGAAGAGGTTCCACGGGAAGTGACCCATCACGCCTTAGCATTTTATGATTTTCCCATCACAAATGTCGAAATCGATTTCGGGTTTTCCATCCCACTTCTTTGTATCGTCGACGGCCTCATAGCATTGTCTAATGAGCTGCCAATCTTCTGTGCTTCGCGCTAATTGTTCGGCTTTTTGAATAAGAGATTTTGATGGCGGGATGTTGTTAAAGAGCATCACGCAATTAAAGGCAAGCCCGGAGTAATCCTCAGAGGTTTGAGCTTTATCAAGGGCGAGCTGTAAACACCTCAAGATTTCATCTTGGCATTCGATGTCTGAACATTGCCAAAAACACGCACAATCAAGCCAATCTAGAGAAACTTTAGCCAGACCCTCAGCCTTTCTCATGCAGTAGGCAGCTTGACGTTGACATATTAAATTGAATGGTTCGCCATCGGGGACTATGTGTCCATAAGATTCAGCGATTAATCCCCATTCTGAGATGCTGTTTGCTAGAAACTCGGCTTTCTTCAAGCATAGTAGAATGTTTGCAAGCGAGTACGGATGTTTGAGAGAGTCCCATATCGAAGCCAGCTTCAGCATTCTCCGTGTTGACGAAACCTTCTCGTAGGCTGAAGTGAGCCGTGCGATGTATTCTGGGCTACCATTCTTCATATTGTCCATCTTGCCTTAGTCACGCTTTGCTTTAACAAGAATTCTCCCACAGCCCTGCGAACTTTCCAGCCCAATATTCCGCCGTTCACCTAGACGATGGAATAGCTCGGATGCCAGCCTGACCAGTTCAAATCTATACCCGCAACTTTTCCAACTCGCCTTCCAACGTCGTCAGCCGACCCTTGCCTTGCGCTATCCGTTCCGCCATGTCCTCCAACAGTGCCTTTACCGCCGCCGCGCCTTTCAAATAAGCGGTCACACACAACAATCTTTCCGGGGTTTTCTCCCCTTGAATGTAAACAGCCCAATTCCGCTCACCATATTTTTCAATTCGCACCAACATTATCTCGCCAGTCGGCAACAGCGATTGAGGTGCTTCAAGGTCGTTCGGGTTGACCTCTTTCATTTCATCGGGATGACCGGGGGGCGGCTTCGTTAGGCTGAGGTCTCCTTGTTGGGGCGCAAGCCAGCCTTGCTTGTTTCCGATGTCCTGCCATTCAGCTTGGGCCATGCGCAATAGGCATGATGTTCCATTGGTCTGAATTATTTTCATATCCACTTTATTCGTGGAGACCGGGGGGATTCCTGCATCAAAAACCCAAGGGCCACTTTCATTCAGGCGGCAAAGGCATCCCTTGGATTTCCAAATCGAATTTAATTCAACACGAACAAAGCTCGTTCAGCACCGGGCTAGGGAACCCCCGATGAGCCAAAATCGAAATTTATTCGTACCCCCTCCCCATGGGCTACCTATTAGAAACGGGCGCGAAATTGTCACGCCTGTTCCTGCCATGTCACGCATGGAATAGTTCAGTCTAGCAACACTTTAGGCTCGTTTCTGCACTGGGAAAATGATAGACTATGTATTAACGATGGAGAACACATCCATCACCAAAAACCACCAAACAATAGGAGCTAGATATGAACGAAGAGAAGTCCGAAACCGCCGTTGAGCAACCCGCCAAAGTCGAGCCGCAGACCACCGAACCCAAGCCCCTCAAGGCCCTTGCGCCGAAAGCCAGCAAGGTCAAGAAAGCGGTCAAGTCAGCCAAGAAATCGAAAACTAAAAAGGCGACGAAGGCCCCTGCCAAGTCCAAGGGTAAGAAGGTCACGAAGGCAGCGAAAAAGACCGCCAAGCCATCCAAGGTTGTGAAACAAGGTCTTTATCCGCGCCATCCGAATAACCCGTTCCGCGCTGGCAGTTCCTACGGCGCGATTTTCGATGCCTTTGTTCGTCGGGCGAGCGGGATTCGTCGGGATGAACTCCTGAAACTCTGTATGAACGCGACTGGCAAGGACGCCAAACATGCCAGCTACGATATGGCCGTCATTTTGAGCGCAAAGGATAGCAAGACTGGCCCCCGCCATCCTTCATGCAGGGAAGGCTTCTATGTATCCCGTGAAAACGATTTTCTGCGGCTCAACATTGATTGATTAGAAAGGAAAATTATATGGGAGAAATCGTTCATGTCCTGCGGTGTCTTCGCTGTCATTATGAGATGCTGGTCCAGCAGGTGTTTCCTTGCCGTTGCCCAAACTGCGGCGAGAAAATGCACCACATGACTAGCCGCCCGAAGTAAGGGCCATTTCATGCAACAGCATAACGGGAGAGCGGAGTCCAAGGCTCCCTCTCCCTAACATCCAGTGGAATGACCATGCCCAATCCTGATAAACGGGTTCTGCTGTTGAAGCTGGGACAAGATATTTTTAACTATCATAGCCTCAAGTATCCCCTCCCTCACGAGCACACGCTGAAAATCACTGGCGACCCCCAAAAGTTGCGGGATGAAATATCTTGCCAGACCAACAAGGTCGTTGCGCTGCTTAAGACCAACAACGATTATGCGCCGTTGCGACGGGCTCTCTTAGTTCATGACCAGCAATTTATGTCGCCCAATTATGTTGGGCTGGTCTGTCTTGCGGCATACCACAACATGATTCGGTATTGCGAGCAAACGCCGGACTCAATCGCCCATCAAATGAGTGTGCTACTGGATGACGACCTGATTGTAGGGACATTAATGGCGCGGAAGCTTATCGCCCTTTTGCTCAAATTCGGCGTCTTGGTCATGAGTGAACAGGCTGTCCGCATTAATCGGGAAATCCTGAACTATTTTTGCGACAACGACCCGCTGTGCAGCCCCCAGTTGAATGAGCAGCTTGTCCGCCAAAGTACGCAACCGAAAAGCCCTGATAAGAAAACCGAACCGCCACCACCAGCGAAACAGGGAGCGGCGGCAATGATTGAAACGGCAGCCACGCCATTGTCTCTGCCAAACGACCTATATGCAAAGCTAACGCAATATGTCCTAGCCAATGATGCCGCCTGTCGTTCGCTCTCCGTGCGTGGGTATTTGCACCTTAGCCGCCGCGAACTATTACAACGGGGGACAGAGGCCGGAGCCAATGAGTGCATCTTGCTGATTGGGCAAAGCGGAACGGGCAAGACCTACCTTGCTGAAACGTTTGGCCGACTCATTGGACTGCCCTTTGCATCGCTATCTGCCTCAAATTTCACAGCCAGTGGTTACTGTGGTCTCGATGCGGATGATGCTCTCCTTTCGCTGGTAAGAAGTGCGGGCGAACCCAAAGACCAGCACGCTTTGGAACGCGCAAGATTTGGTGTTCTTTTTATGGATGAATGGGACAAGCGGAAAACGAACACTGGTGCGGGAATAGATGTGGGCGGCAGCGGCGTTCAGCATGAATGGCTGCGCTTGATTTCAGGAACCAAGCTGCTGTTAGGGGCGCGACGGGCAGACCGCGCTGAACACCCTGTAGAGTTTAATTCCAATGGAACCTTTTTTGTTTTTGCGGGAGCCTTCACTGGATTGGAAAGCATTATCAAAAACCTTGCCAAAGAATGTTCAACTCTTGGGTTCAGTGGAGGAACATCGCCCAAGCGAATTCCGAAACTTTACGATGCGCTCTTGGAGTTCGGCATGGTGCCTGAATTTCTTAATCGGGTGACCGCCATCATCGCCATGAAGCCCTTGGACAAGGACGACCTTATCCATATCGCCCAGTCGCCACATGGAGCCATTGAGACGGTCAACCGCATTCTAACCAAGCAAGGGATACGCATCGCCTTGACCCCGCAAGGTCTGGATACCATGGCTGGCTTCTGCGTGGACACGAAACTCTACGCCCGCGGAATACAGCTTTGCATAGGCTCATTGGTAGAGGAGGCGGTTTACAATCGATTAAAAACGGACATCTTCTTCGGCCAGACTGAGGTTCAACAGGCCATCGAACGGATTATTTCAATGGGCTAAAACATCACTTTTATACAGTTTTATAAAGACCCCAATAATGAACATGTGTGTTTGAGCCATGAACAGGAATATGAGGAATTGCTAAGGAAATCGAAAAACGGGGCGTCGGTTGGCGGGGATGCTCTTCAAATGAACCCCTGCCAAGCGATAAAGAAGCTTAATAATAGTGCATTTTTACAGGTCCGAAACACAGGGTTGGGAGTTTGGCCGCTAGGTCGACCTGTTAAGAAAAAGGGACGTTAGAAGCAACGGTTGGCAGGGCGTCAGATTCGGCAAATTTGCCTGATTATTGAGGGGTTGATTCCGAGACGTTTTACAGAACAGATGGTATCGGGAGCCAAAATGAAAAAATGCGTCATCTATGCCCGTTGTTCGACCAAAGACCAAGAGACGGCCAATCAGGTTGCCCAACTCAAGGACTACGCCGACAAGCAGGGCTGGACGGTCATAGAAACGATTATAGACGTTGGTTCAGGCTCCAAGGGTCGGGAGGAACGGGAAGGGCTGGACAAGGTCTTCAAGCTCGCCCACCAAAAGCGTTTCGACCTGCTGTTGTTTTGGGCGTTGGATAGGTTCAGCCGAGAGGGGAGCCGCAAGACCATCGGCTACCTAACGCAACTGGAGTCCTACGGGGTCGGGTTCCATTCCTACAGCGAGCCATATCTTTCGACCTTGGGCATATTTTCAGATTCCATCATCGCCTTGCTTTCCGCGCTGGCGAAACAGGAACGCATTCGTATCAGTGAACGAACCAAGGCTGGCTTGGAACGAACCCGAAGCAATGGGACTCGCCTTGGACGGCCACGAACATCGGATGAAAAGCTACAACAGGCTTTGAAGCTGCGGCAGGAAAAGCTTTCGTTTGCGGAGATTGGTTTGCGGCTTGGGGTGACTAGGACACGAGCTTTCCAGATGGTCAAGGATGCGCGTGGCTAGAGGCTCATACCAGCCATCGCCAGCCGTGGGACCTTAAACCGTTGCCGCGCCGTCTCGCCCTCTAGCAGTGCGGTCTTCCGCCTGAGTTTGTCGTGCCGCTTGATATGTTTTTGGGTGTAGATTTCACTTGCCAAATTTTTACTTTGAATGCAATCTTGCTTTGGGAAAAGGCTATGAATTACTTGACGAGATACGAATTAAAGGCAGGAAATGCAGTCAGGTTGTTTATCGTGGCTACAAGCTTGAGCGCGACATTGCTGACTGGATGCGGCGGAGGTGGTGGAGGAGGTGACAGCTCCGATGCTGGTGCCATAATTGAACAGCAACAGCGGCGGATTACAGACTTAGAAACTAAATTGGCTGATGTGCAGCAGAAGAACGGTCGTTTATCTATCGCCACTTGGGTTGTGATTTCATCCGCAGTAGTTCTTTTTGCTATTGGCGTTGCCGTGGGAGTAAAGGTCAAACGTGAAATTATATCATTAAAGGATACAAACCGTGTTGACTCTTCAGACTAGGCAGCAGACCCCAGCACCACGCCCCTCTTCTTTGCCATTACGGGCAGTTGCTAAAATCCATTTTTTTGAAGTCCCTGCTATCTTTCCCGTTCCGAAGCCTGTTTTTCACATATCGGATGCTCAGGCATCATTCATTCCAAGGCTGGGTGCATCCATCATTTACTTGGCGCAATCTTTTGAATACTCAATAAGTCCTTCTGGCACACTGCGAGTTTTTATTAAGCTGTATATTCGCTGGTTTGTCACCCTAGCCTTGCTGTGTTGCGTTTTGGGAGGAATTGGTCTAATTGCCGCCAACTTTATTGCAGAGATTACCAACCTGTTGATGCTTGCCGCATATCATATATTTATGACCGCACTCTACATTCTTGGGGCTGTTGCAATTGGGGCGATATTGATAGCAGGCGGCATGCTGCTCCTTGCGAAGCGATAATTTCCACAACTTGCGCCCTTCTCGCAATGTGCATCATATCTGCGCCCTTGCGCTCAAGAAGCAGGGCTTGGGCGTTCGCAGGATAGCCAACGAGCTTGGGATGAACTACGGGACGGTTTACCGCTACCTGAAGGCCGTTAAACAAACCCCTACCTGATTCCAGCCTTGTTTCGCGTTAAACAAACCAATTTTGTAACGCGTTTCAAAATCAGTAGTTTTTGAATAACGGAGAACAACCATACAAGGCAGCAAGATTGAGCACTATTTGTTGTCCGTCGATGGTTTCTTGGCGACAAACTCAGCAGCGCGTTTCTTGCCTTCCGCGATTTGTTCGGGTGTCATTTGACTCATGAGTTTGTCACGAGATTTGATGTCTCCTGTCGTCGTCGCCTCAAGTGTGTACCATTTATATGCCTCTGCAAAATCCTGCGAAACGCCTCTGCCAAAATAATAGCAATAGCCAAGTTGGAACTGCGATGGAACGTCCCCTAGCTCTGCCCCTTTACGAAACCATTTTACGGCTTCGACATCATCCTGCTTGACACCTTTGCCGTCCTGATAGAAACAGCCAAGAGTGCACATCGCATTGCCATAGCCTTGTTCTGCCGCCTTGCGATACCATATGGCCGCCTCTGCATAATTTTGTGGAACACCTCTCCCTGCTTCGTAATAAATGCCAAGATTGTTCTGCGCCAAGGTATCGCCTTGTTCTGCCGCCATACGTGTCCACCTCACCGCCTCTGAATTATCCTGCTCAACGCCGCGACCTAAATGGTAAGCAGTGCCAAGATTGTATTGCGCTCTAGCAAATCCTTGTTCCGCTGCCTTGCGTGTCCATTTGATGGATTCGGTATAATCCTGCGGAAGTCCCAGTAGGCCCATCGAGTAAGCGAAGCCAAGGTTACACTGTGCTTCAGCATCGCCGTGTTCCGCCGCCTTCCGTATGGAGTTTATGTAGAAACCACAACCGCCAAGCAGCGGCGGCGAAAGCGCGATGGCAACAAGAACCGCGATGCGAACAATGTTTTTCCCCACCGTCATACTTCTTTGAAAATCCTTGGCGGAATTGTAGCCCTGCGGAGGCGAATGGCGAGCGTTTTTAAGGTTCGATGTTAAGTCGCAGGGACAAGAGCCTTCCAGATGGTCAAGACAGCGCGGAGATGCCCTGTTTCAAAAACCCAACCCGCTTAACAGCGTGACGGGTAGTTCCACAAACCCATTTTGAAACGCCGTGCAGAATCTGCCTTTGTTGGAGCGGGGGCTATGCTCAAGAAAAATACCGTCCTAGCCCATACAACCCCCACGTCATAAGCGGCCAATTATGTTTTGTCACCGCGAACGCCGTCTTTTACAATAAGTGTGTCAGTTGAGCGGAGAACTTGTGGCATATGCAGAAATGGTCAAAACAAATAATAAATGCTGTCGTGGCGGTCATTGTGGTGCTGCTTGTAATGGGAATGTTCTCCGTTCGTAAAGCCCAACATGCATGTAAGAGCCTTGTCGAAAACACGGAGACTCATTATTCATATCATGGCACACGTTTGGTTTTATTCCCCGATTATTGGCTGTCGTCTCAACCGCCGTTTGGAATGAAACTCGGCTGGATTATCTCCTTTACAGCTTACCCATCATGGCGAGCATTGGGTTTCTTCGTTAGCCTGACTGGCGAAGTGCTTGGTAGCGGAAGGCCCCGAACAGTGGTTGCCGTCGAAAAGCAGGAACGAATGTTACGAGATTTCGCTGTGGCGATGACGAAGCTGGATGCTGCTATGAAACCGGGAACACCCTACTCGAATGCAGTGGCTTTTCTAGGAAAGCCAATTTCTACCGCAACCAATGAGGGGATAATTACCGCTGACTTCTGCTGTGAGCCGCCGGGACCTCATGGATTCATCACAAACGGATTTACTATCGCTGTTTCAAATAATGTTGTTGTCGGCAAATGGCCCAGAACAACGAAGTGAGAAATTGTCTCCACATCAGTTGTTATTTTAAGCAGGGCTAGAACCTCATCCCGTTATTACCAGCCTTCAAACAGCCGCCACAACGCATCCAAAATGCCTTTTAACAAATCGTAAGGACTAGGAACGTGTCACGGCATGGGATGGTGAAGAATCTTTTGTTTAAGATTGGAATAAATTGAAACGCGGCTGGCTGGCAGAGCAAGGTGCCAAAACGTGAGAAGTTCATGGTTCCCTTAGCCCACCTTCACCAGCCCGTCCATCTTCTTGCGGAATACGAGACAAAAGACCCGGACAAATGCCCAGATACCGAGACCGCCACTCAACGGGAAAAAAGGCAGCGGTGCACCCTGACGCCATTTCCAAGAACCCCATGAGCCAAAAATCAGCGCGACTACACCAAGCGCCATGAAGCAAAACGCGCCCATATGAAAAAACTGAAGCGGCTGAGTTTTAGTGAATGGATTCGCATACCAAGATGGCTTACGCCAAACGTAACGTATCCCGCCGAGAGAGATGCCGACCCATGCCTGAATAAAAAATCCGAAGAAGAACCCAAAGAAAGGGAATGGCACGATAAACCACGGTATCGGGTCGTCAGGGTTTGGAAAAGACAATCCGCCGGACGCAAAGAATCCGATGATAAATAATCTAAGAACAAACCATTTATTTGGCTTTAGCACAGCGTCTAACATCTAATGATTTCTCCACCATCGCCCTCCCGCCCAACCACTTCCATAATCATCATCTGGAAGCATAGGAATCCCGCACTGGCGAGTCAACGGAATTGCGCCCCAAGCCAGCCACGATTTTATCCTTGCTTGGCTTTTTGTCGGGCATAGGATGTTCATGGTGCGAATGAATTGGAAGCGAACCATAATGAGTAAAATCATTCTGTATGCGGCGGCGACGACGATGCTGATACTGACCGGGTGCGTCACAAAGCCAAAGTCTGAGGTGGCTGGGTGGCGGAGAAGTGTAGAAAGAGGAGATGCTGTTGTTCACGCAGAACGCATAAATACCAGCATGGGTTTGACGATGGGTTTTCGGGTTGAGGTTGGTAACCCCAGTCAAGATAAGAATCTCGTGCTTGTCGTGTATGACAACATATCCTATCTATTTGATGTTCGATTAATAAATGTGAAAGAACAGGACATCTCTCCTCTACAACCGTTGAGACCAGCGGTGGACAAGCGAAGCCCTAATAGTCCCAAGACGTATAGGTATGAGACAATATTGCCGGGAACCAGTCGGGCTTGGTTAATTCCTGTTCCGAGTCAAGTCCGTGTTGACCTTGCGAAGCTTAATGAAAATAATCTTGCTCCGACTCCGAATGGTGAATATATGGCGGAGATTAAAATTAATCTTACATATTTTATGCAAGACAAACTGGGAAAGTCACCCCCGAAGTTTCCTAAATTTCAGTATTTGACACTAACCTTGCCGCGTATCCCTATTCGCATTGCGAATCGTTAAGCGGAGTTCATCGAGCGACGTGCTAAATAGTTCAACTGCCGTTTCCAAAGCCATGCGTAGCACTTCCACCTGTTCGACATCAACCGCATCAGCCGCCATTTTTACCTTGCGTGGAAATGGGTCGGGCATAGGATGTTCATGGTGCGAATGAAATGGAAACAGCCCATGTGGCGTAAAATTATTCTTCATGCGGCGGTGGCGGTGATGCTGGTGGCGGCGGGGTGTCGAACAACGCCTAACTTGAACACATTGCGGATTCAAGCTGAACACGGAGATGCCCAAGCGCAGTATAAGCTTGGGCAATGTTATTTTGACGGCAAGGGAGTAGATGAAAACAAAACGGAAGCCTTCAAGTGGTTCCGCAAAGCCGCTGAACGGGGTGATGCTGAGGCGCAGTCTGTGCTGGGCATGTATTATGCTTGTGGCTTGGGCGTAGATGAGAACAAAACGGAAGCCCTCAAGTGGATTCGCAAAGCCGTTGAACAGGACAATGCTGTAGGTCAGTTCTTGCTTGGTTCGTGGTATTTCAGAGGCTATGGGGTGATTGCAGACAAGGCAGAAGCTGCTGAGTGGTATCGCAAAGCCGCCGAGAATGGTTATGCCCCTTCTCAATATGAGCTTGGCAGGTGCTATTTCAGTGGCTATGGAGTAACTGAAGATAACGTTGAGGCATATAAATGGTATCGTATAGCTGTGGCTTCTGGGTATAAGCCGACGAGCAGAAATTGCGAAAAGTTCTTAAAAGAGATAATGACCGCCGCGCAAATTGCCGAAGCCGAAGCTAGGGCGAAGAAGTGGCAGCAGGAATTTAAGCAGACCCATCCCGCAACGAAATGAAGGGGCCTATATTATCCATTGGATGACAACGGCGCATATATGAAATACGACGACGCTAGCTGGCACTACGGAGGCACCTTCCCGTCAAATTCGCCGCAGGAATATGGCGGGACACATATAGCCCTATTCCTTAAATGGTGCTTTACCAAAGGCTGGGCTGGTGATTTGCATCTTCAAGAGGAGCCAGAGGACACACGAAAAGTCATCAACGGAACCATGCCAGCAAACGAGTTCTTATTTAAGTATTGCGACGGCAAGCTGACCAATGAGGATTTCAATTCGGCAGGAAACGCCTTTGCCGAAAAATACTACGGTGATGATGGCCTCTATTTGCACGATTACAGTAAGCAGTTCAAAGACCTAATGTATATCGCGCCAGAAAGTGCTCACGATTTCAACAAATATGCGGCAATGATGGATTCACGTCTTCAAAGCAGGATTCTTACCAAATCGCAAACAACAAAACCTCCGAAACCGTGGTGGCGATTCTGGTAAAATCAGCACACCACATGAGGTATTTCTGAATGGCAACAGGAACATCAGCAGACCAGCCCCGCAACGCAATGAAGGACTGGCGAATTAAACACAAACGGAGCCTGAATGAATGCCCAACCTCCCATTTTGCCAACTGCCGCTCCAAAACGGCATCGGAGCCTACTTATTGCTGGCCTTATCGTTAGCAGTCTTTTGGTGCTTCTCCTTGCTGGCTACTGGCTCATTCACTCCATCCTTGCATCTGGCATTACCAAAGGGCCAGACAACCTGTTCGGAGACCAACACCTTAAAACCGCAGTCGCCCTGATTGAACTACACAAGGTGCGCTATGGGAAATATCCCAATACGCTGCGCGACCTTAAATTTATTGGCGAGTGGGATAAGGCAGCCTTGCTTCGTGTCAGCTATTTCCCAAACACTGACCGAACAAAATACTATGTCGAAGTTCAGCTCGGTTGGATGGGTAAGCCAAGTTTGCAGATGCCCGAAGAGTTTTGGCAGGGCACAGGATATTCCGCTTCGCTAAAACCGAAATAAGGAACTTGGCGGGGTCAGGGGGAAGTCTGAGCTTTTTCGCGGCGGCATCGCGCGTTCATTGCCCGTCCTAGTTCATCTAGCATATCCTGTAGACCCCCAACTTGCACTGCCGCGAAGCGGAACTGGCCGCGCCCAAATTCCAATCGAATGGAAAATCTTGCCCAACTTAACGTGACGCCGTAGCATGGCCGCAGGATGAGGTTGGTTGGAGCAGCGAGATGAATGAGATACCGGAGAGGCTAATTTGCCAAGCTACGCTTAACGGCAAACCCGTTGTCGGGGTGATGATTCATGCTGGCTTCGGGGTCATTGCCAAGAATGCTTATCACTTTATCATCGGCCCAACAAATCACGACGGCTGTGTAGTCATCACCAAAGATGAGGTGCTGAAGTATGCCGATGAACAGAGCAAGTTCGGGCTGATGGATTATGTCAATCTGCGTGGCGGATTCAGTGGCGAAATATCCCTAAAAGTCGTAAACCCTGCTGAACTCGTGGCAGCACTTGCCGCATATGACACTTTTCGTATGTATGCATGGTATAAACCTCGATACAAAGAAAACCTAGAAGCAGCCCTCCAGAAGCCAGAGACCCAATCGGCTTCTGAAATCAAAATCAAATGTCTGATTTGAAGTCCAGCTTATCGCCCACCTATGACAACAACTTTATTCTGTGGCAGAGGATTATCGAATGAACAACCGCGATTACTTGATTGACCAGCAGGGCTTGGACTGGGCGAAGCTGCTCTCGACATGGCACTGGCTGCTTCCCCGTGAATTCACCGTTTGGTTGGTCAATCGCTTCGGCGACCTGTTCATTGCTGTTGATGACAGCACTGTTCATATGCTTGATATCGGGGCGGAACGCTTACGCAGGTTGCCAAAAGCCATGACGATTTCTGCCGGAAGATTGATGAGCCTAAACAGGCGGAGAACTGGCTAATGATTTCGTTGGTTGACCAGTTGGTTGCCGTTGGGAAGACTCTCGGCGCGGGTCAGTGCTACAGCTACCACCAGTTGCCGGTGTTGGGCGGAGAATATACGACAGACAATATCATCATTAAAGATATCGCGTTTCATTACGCGTCTTTTGGCCCGATTCACGAAAGCATCAAGAATTTACCAGATGGCACACGCGTCACGTTCACAATCAATGCCTGATAAATCAGAAATACCCATTGCGGAGCAACGGATGAATTTCAACTGTTCCATTTGCGGGGCTGAACATAATCTCGACGAAATTTCTTTTGGCGCGGATGCACCTATGCAGTGGGACTTGCTTACAACGGCAGAGCGTTCCCGGTCTATGTTAAGCGGCGAACAGTGCGAGATTGACAGCAAGGATGGGCGTAGCTTTTTTATACGGGCCGTGCTGGAGATTCCTATCCGCAACACAAATAGCAGCTTCACTTGGGGGGTCTGGTGTTCGCTTAGCGAGAAGAACTACATCGAGATATCGGAACATTGGTGCGATACAAACCGGGAGCAACTTGGGCCATATTTCGGATGGCTCTGCACCAAATTGCCGTATTACCCTGACTCCATGTTTCTCAAGACTATGGTTCATCAGAGAGCGGTTGGATTGAGACCGCGCGTGGAATTGGAGCCATCAGCTCATCCGCTGTCAGTTGAGCAGCGAGACGGGATTGAAGAAAATCGGTTGAGGGAAATAATCACAAAACTATTACATAACAACGTCAACCCCAACGCGGAAGTGCATACGAGCTAATCTCGCCGTAGCATGTGCCATTGACTGATTTCTGTTTACCCAAGACCTGTTATGCAAAAGATAGAAAATTGGCCGTTCGACCAGCCGTCGAATGTCGCGGCGATTACGACACGTCAGGTGATTCAGGACGGTTTTCCAATCCTGCGGGTCACGCACTATTCCGACGACCACTCGTGGGCCTTCATCTGCGGCACGACTGATGCTACGGACGATGGCCGAGTCATTGGCATGGGTGAGGTGCTTAAGGTTGATTCGACCTTACGAGAAATTGCCGATTTGCTGCCCGGTTGGAGTGCATGGCGAGAGAAGGTTGGTGGTGTCTGGCACAGGTGTCAGAACAAACAGCCATCATAACTCTTCTACTCAGGGTCGTTGGGTCACGATGCCTTGCGAAGTGCTTCCATCCGTTCGACCTCAACTGCGCCAACTTGAAAAACCTGCCCGCGCCGAGCATCCACCAGCTTGCCCAAGGACTTCGCAGAACTGGTCGCTGGCGTTTCCATTCGATTTGAAGGCGAGCCATCCAAGGACATGCAAGCGCAGAGGACATCCGTTGGAGCCTTCAGCATGATTCAAGAAGGCGAGAATGGCAGGGAAATTGTTGTCTTCTTGATGAACTTTTATGAACGGTATGCCGCCGAGCGGGGCGCGTTCCACAGGGAGCTAAGGCGAACCTTGCTCAAGGAACTGGCGGATATGGCAGGAGTCGAATTGGAGCTTGGGGATTGATGAACTGACAACGGTTCACGACTCCTTGCGTAGTGCTTCCATCCGTTCAACAGCAACTGCATTGCTTTGAAAATAATCACTTGTCTGCGTCGGAAAATTTCCAGTTAGCAATATCGTCATCATCCCCATCAATCCCGTCTGGCCCTACCGACCAAAGGTCATACTTGAGTGGCGGATGTTTGCCGGGATAAACATATTTGTAGGGATTTTTCCAAGGGTCGAGCGGCATTACTCCTGAGTTCAAATACGAGTTGGTTCCTTCCACAAGGGCATTCAATGTAGCAGGATACTTGCCATTGTCGTGCTGATACATATCAATGGCGATTATGAGCTGTTCGCACTGCATCCTAGCAGCCGAGATTTTTGCCGCATGACCAATTTCTTCACGTTCTGTCGCCGCTAACCCATCCGCAACTACCGTAGCTGCCGACTGCTTCTGACCATAATTGAAAAGGAACACTGCTATTATCGCAAGGATGGTCGCGACTACGCCGAAGCCAACTCCCACGATAAGAGCTAGATTGCTTTTTTTGCTTTCACCCGAATTGCTATCATTCATATTTCTCGCTTTTTCATCAGTTCGCAGACGAAGAACGGAACGAACCAATCATCGCCTTCGATTTTAACCAAGAACCCAGAATTCTCTGATACATCCGCGACAACGAACTCTTTCCCGACAAGCTTATCCATCTCGGTGTTGAGCCATTCTTCGCCCCAACCCATTTCGTGGTCATCGGCTTTTCGCAGGACTTTAATGGTGTCCCCGACTTCAATGCCTGAAGCCTTCTGCATCGTGCGATATGCCTTGTCCAAGTCCATTGCGCTTCTTTCCGTCTGCGACAGATGAGGTGTTATTCGATGCCGTATTTATCGCGCAGCGCATCAACCAGCCAACCCATCTCTGCGTCTTTCCGAATCGCACCGACAACCTGTTGCCATGTGCATTCCTGCATCAGATTGGGGAATTTCAAGTTTTCACGGACTTGGACAAAAGCTTGTCGGCCTTCCCCGCCGTCCTTAAAGGCTGGGTTGCGCTCGTCATAGAGAAGCACTGCATGACCTTGCTCCGGCTCTAAGCTTCCATCTTCGCGGACACATGCCATTAGAATATTACGCACCAACTGATACGGCATCCGCAAAGGACAAGGGGCATCTGTCATGTCCGTTGGCCATGTAAAGAGCTGAGAGATGTATTCCCAGTATTTAATCTTCAGCCTCTCGCCTGAAAGAATACAATCGGTTTTATATGAAAGTGAATAGCCGCGTTTTTTAGCCACTTCTTTCATTGCGGCAACTTCCAACTCGGCCCTGCTTTTCGCCTCATCGAACTTCGCCTTGGCCATCGGGTTCTTGGGTTTATTCACCAGCGTATCCAGTTCACCCTTGTAGCAGTGTTCCAATGGCTCGTCCTCTTCTCTCGGTCTTGAGCAAGTTCCAACCTCAACCTCACAGAATTTGCATTCGACGGCTACTTGGTATTCGCCGGGGAAGAAAACGTCGATGTCTGTCCTGCGCTTCGACTCGTGAAGAACATTACTCGGTGATTTATATTCCAACGTGCAGCCTGTTTGCTTGCTATCCGTTCCGAGAAGGTCGGCAAGGAGAGGAAGCTTGTTGTAGTGCTTCAAATTTCCAAAAACGCTTAGAGCCAAAGCTTGCGAACTCTTCATGCTTCCAAACCAACGATGCCGCCCACCACCTTCCTTTTTGTTTTTCTTGGCAGGTATTTCGCTTAAAATATTCTTTTGCCGTTCTTCATCAACGTTGCGGTGGAGCAGCACATTCTTGGCTGCGAACTGAGTCTTGAAAACTGGAGGCCGATGACTAGAGCCAGATGCGTCCTCATGTCCGGGTTCAGATACTTTCTCAAAGTCATCCGCTGTAAACAACCCGTTA
>Ga0364914_10364_pt1 | contig 16065 bp, 11 predicted proteins | sample ExccelJu500001D3_3_FD_206954 | JGI IMG/M metagenome (GOLD analysis project Ga0364914, IMG submission 206954) | Enriched cells from Trout Bog Lake Hypolimnion, Wisconsin, USA - BchlTB.June25.5000.01.D3 | ecosystem: Environmental > Aquatic > Freshwater > Lake > Hypolimnion/Profundal zone | place... | reverse complement strand
AGGACCGTGATCTCCAATCTTTCTTTCGCCTGTGCATTCATACCGGTGATTTTCCCGGCGGAATCTACGATAAACGATGGAATAGGAACAATGGCCATCATCTGTTCGGCCATTTCGCGGTTGAGATCCCATTTCGCCTCTGAATTCTGGTGTTTTTCATCCATGGTATCTGGTCTCCATCCAACTTCCTCAGTGACATCGTGAGAATGACAGCCTGAGAGTTGTTTCGTCAGAAAATCCCAAGTGCTAGTATGGGTTATAAAGAGGTCACGACCAAGTATCAGGGTTGATTTCACTGGAAATAAAATCGATGCATCGTTAACAAGTGTTAACCGTTCCAAATAAATAATGGACGTTAATTTTTTTTATGTTCATCCATCATATCACGAATCTTTCTATTTTCTTAACATCCGAGCTCGAGAATTGCGGTCCTATTATGTCATTCGGATTTTGATTCTCCAGAAATGGATTATAAATATTGTAGAATTGTTGAACCCCGTTAAAAATGCGCTCAAACCGGTTCCAGGTATTGGTGGTCGATGATGAACCCGACCTTTGCATATTGACAAAACAATTCCTGGAAAGGTCGAAGGAATTGGATGTCACGACGGCCTGTTCGGTGCAAGGCTCCAGGGAAGCCATGGCCGCTGTCCATTTCGATGCCATCGTCTCCGATTACCAGATGCCAGGGGAGGATGGCATTCAATTCCTGAAATCGTTGCGTTCCTCGGGTGACAGCACACCCTTCATCCTGTTCACGGGTAGGGGGAGGGAAGAGGTGGTCATCGAGGCTCTGAACTCCGGCGCCGATTTTTACCTTCAGAAAGGCGGGAATCCTCTGGCCCAGTTCACCGAGCTGGAGTACAAGATAAGGCAGGCGGTGCGGCGGAAGAAGGCGGAGGAATCGTTGCGTCAGAGAGAAGAGAGGCTGAGGTCTGTTCTGAACACGGCCCCGGACATCATCATCACCGTGGATCAGGAATTGACGATAACCGAAATCAACCACATCGATCCCGTCATCGACTCGATCGGAAAGAGCATGCTCTATTTCATCGATTCCCGATACCACCAGGTTGTGCGTGAAGAACTCGGCAAGGTCTTCAGGCTCGGCGTCGTGGGCCATTATGAACTGGTCGGTCAGGGAGTGGGAGGCGAACCGTGCTGGTACGAGACCAATGTGGGGCCGATTTTTGAGAACGGATCGGTCGTCTCCGCGGTATTGGTGATCAGGGTCGTGACCGAAAGGAAGCTGGCAGAGATAGAGCTACGGGAAAGTGAGGAACGCTTCCGGAGCCTGGCCGAGAACACGTCCGATGGGATGGCCATCAGCATAGACGAGAACCTGATCGATGTCAACCGCACCATGTCGGCCCTTCTCAATTACAGGCCAGATGAGCTGGTGGGAAAGCACCTCTCATCTCTCTTTTCCCCCGAATCCAAGAATTTATTGGCCGAACAGCTGAGACTGACGGACCCCGGCCCGTATGAGGCCAGGCTCATGGAGAAGAACGGGAATGTGCGGACGGTCCTGATCCAGAGCAGGAACATCAGATGGAGCGAACGGACGGCCAGGCTGAGCACGATACGGGACATCACCGAGCACAGGCTGGCGGAAGAAGCGCTGAGGAAGAGCGAGGACCGTTACAAATCTTTGTTTGAATCCGCCCCGCTCGCCATCATCATCACCCGCAGGATGGTCATCGAATATGCGAACCCCAGCTACCTGAAGATGTTCGGGTTTTCCAGCATCGATGATCTGAAGGAGTGCAAACCGCTCGAGGTGTTCGTGCCGGAATGCCGCCCCCAGATCCTGGAAAACATCATGAACCGGGTAAAAGGTTTGCCGGTGCCAGATTGCTATGAGGCGGAATGCGTGAGAAGGGACGGGAAGAGATTTCCCGTCCTCATGTACCTGACCAACACCATGTTCGTGGACGGCCAGGCCACGGTTGGGTTCATCCAGGACATCACCGACCGCAAACGGGCCGAGGATGACCTAAAGGGGAGCGAGGAACGCTATTCGAAGCTGATAGCCACCATCCCGGACTCCGTGGTCATGACCGACCTGACGGGAAAGATCACCCTGGTGAACCAACAGTTGCTGACCGAAACCGGATATTCATTGGACGAATTGATCGGGGAGAGCATGTTCCGGCTGATCAACAGGGAAGAATCGTCCAAGGCCCGGAACAACGCCAAGAAGATGATCCTAGGCCGCCTCGGATCGGTCGAATACAACCTGGTCGTGAAGGGCGGCAGGCAAGTGCTGTTCGAGGTCAACGGCGACGTGCTGAGGGATTCTGAAGGCAGGCCGATCGGTTTCGTGTTCGTCTGCCGGGACCTGACCGAGAGAAAGGGCATGGAACTGAAACTGATGGAGACGAACTCCAAGCTCAAGGTCATGACCAGCATCACCCGGCATGACATCAAGAATCAGATAATGGCGCTCGAGGGATATCTTGGCCCTGATGGATGCGAAAGGGGCCGACGGGACCCGCGACCCGTGTCTCGCCAGGGCGGAGGCGGCGGCGGAACGGATCTCGGCCATGATCGAGTTCACCCGGGAGTACGAGAACATTGGTGTGAAGGCACCGGTCTGGCAAGATGTCAGCTCCCTGGTGGAAAGGTGTCTTAGGGAAGGTCGGGGCGGAAATATCCGCTACGTGAACGAAATCCCGAAAGGGGTCGAGGTGTTCGCCGACCCGATGCTGGTCAAGGTGATCCAGAACCTGGTTCAGAATGCGGAGCGTCACGGGGGCGATGTCACCGACATCCGTTATTCTCTGGACATCGTCAACGGGGTGGGTAGGTTGGTCTGCACGGACGACGGCGTCGGCATTTCACCGGACCAGAAGAACACGCTCTTTTCAAAAGGGACCAACAAGGAACACGGGTTCGGCCTTTTCCTGTCAAAGGAAATACTGGGCATGACGGGGATCACGGTCTCCGAGGAGGGCGACCCCGGTCACGGGGCCAAATTCGTGATGACCATTCCGACCGAGGGGATCCGGAGATCCGTCTGAGAGAGGTATTTTCGATATGTTTCTCGACCGTGGATACGAGACGTTGGATCGGAGGGGGCTGACCCGGATTCAGGCCATGCTTGCCGTCCAGCCGGTTGAGATTCTGCACCGATCCCGACCTCGGAAAGTGCTCAACACACCGGATCGGTGAAAGGAACCTTTCTTCTTTCTTCGCGATTCTCCGACCTGCTACTATTCCGCGGATCGGAAAAGATCCGGATGCCGATATTTTCCTGCGGACCATCACTCCTGGAACAATTTGGTGCTGAGATACTTCTCGCCGCGGTCCGGGAAGATGACCACGATGTTGCCGGAATCGATCTTCTTGGCGGTCTCCGCCGCGGCATACATGGCGGCACCGCTGCTCATGCCCACGAAAATGCCCTCTTCGTGGGCGATCCGCCGCGCCATATCGTATGCGACCTCGGTCTCTACCATTATCGTGATGTCGATCATGGAGGGGTCATAGATCGATGGAACGATGGCCTCCTCCATGTTCTTCAGGCCTTGGATGTAATGTCCCTTTACCGGATGCGCGCTGACCAGTTTGATATTGGAGTTATGCTCCTTCAATGCCCTTCCCACGCCCATGATGGTGCCGGAAGTTCCCAGTGCTGATACGAAATAGTCGATCTTGCCAAAGGTCTGTCTCCAAATCTCCTCACCCGTTGTGCGGTAATGACAGATCTGATTGTAATTATTGGAGAACTGGTCCGGCATAAAATATTTGTCAGGATCCTGTGCCACCATTTCCCGCGCCTTCCTGATCGCGCCATCGGTTCCGGATACCGCATCGGTGAGAACGATCTCCCCTCCTAATGCCTTTATCATCTGTCTTCTCTCGACCGAAACGGCTTCGCTCATGACGATCTCGACGCGATATCCCAGTACGGTTCCGATCATTGCCAGCGCGATCCCGGTGTTGCCGGAGGTCGGTTCGATGATCGTCTTTCCGGGCGTTAGCCGGCCTTGTCGTTCGGCCTGCTGAATCATCTCAAGTGCGATGCGATCTTTGATGCTCCCGGTCGGGTTAAAACCTTCGAGTTTGGCGTAGATGTTCACGTCCTTGTTCGGGTTCAGCTTGTTGATCCGCACTATGGGCGTATTCCCGATCGTCTGGAGAATATTATCCATCATTTCAATCCCCTATTCTGTAGGATGTGTATACTAATTATATTCGTGTTGTAGACAATTCGATATCTGGTGGATGTCAGATGATAGTTGGTTATGGAGCATGACCATCAATGGCCGGTGATCAGGGCTGCCAATACCTGATCGATATGGATGAAGGCAAAGACAGATATATCGACGAGTAAGCCCATACAACATCGATTGTTGGAGCGTTAACATGCAGTACAGGACAGTACCGAAAAACGGTGACAGGCTATCGGCCCTCGGTTTCGGATGCATGCGTCTGCCGATGAAAGGGGAGGCCATCGATGAGGGGCGGGCGATCTCGCAGATCCGTTATGCCATAGACCATGGCGTCAACTATCTCGATACGGCACCGCCCTATCACGGGGGCGAAAGCGAAAGATTGCTCGGCAAGGCCCTTCTCGATGGCTATCGGGACAAGGTGAAGATCGCCACCAAGCTCACCCCGTTCATGCTGGGCAAAGCGGAAGACATGGAAAAAATGCTTGACGCCTCGCTTCAAAAATTGCAGACCGACCATGTCGACTACTACCTGCTCCACGGGTTGGACGCGGACTCCTGGAAAAAATTGCTGGAGTTCGGTGCGCTCGATTTCTTGGACAGGGCCAAGTCAGACGGGAAGATCGTCAACGCCTGCTTTTCCTTTCACGGATCGCTCAAGACCTTCAAGGAAGTGGTCGACGCGTACGACTGGACAATGTGCCAGATACAGTACAATATCCTCGATACCAAGATGCAGGCGGGGACAGCGGGACTCAGGTACGCCGCTTCGAAAAAGATCGGCGTCGTGGTCATGGAGCCGCTCCGAGGAGGCGGTTTAGCGTCCAAATTACCGAACGAGGTGCAACAATTCTATGATGATTCGGAGATCAAAAGGAGCCCCGCTGAATGGGCCTTGAGCTGGGTCTGGAACCATCAGGAGGTGACGGTCGTGCTTTCCGGGATGAACGATGAATCCCAGATCACGGAGAACATCAAGACCGCCGAAACCGCCTTGCCCGGGTCATTGACGCCGGAAGAATTGGCCACCATCAAGAAGGCCGCCGATTCCTACCGCAGCCTTCAGAAGGTGCCCTGCACCGGATGCCAGTACTGCCTGCCTTGTGTGAACGGGGTGAACATACCGGCCAACTTCCAGATCTACAATGAGTTGCACATGCGGGGGAACGAGCAGACCTCCCGCGCCATGTACGGTATGTTTCTCATGGGGGGACTGAACGGAAAACGTGCTGATGCCGCACTGTGCAAGTCATGCAATGAGTGCCAGGAACGCTGCCCGCAGCACATAGACATCGCGAAGAATCTCAAAGCAGTCGACCAGGAGCTGGGCGGAGAGAAGACCCAGGCGGTGCTCGCCATGAGGAAGGCCAAAAGGGCAGGTTGAACCTAAGAGCCAAACCCCTCAGAACCCGCTCGGGACTATCCCATGATGTATCTTGCCACCATTACACGGGATGTCGTTCCCCGGTCATGGAATCGCTTGACCTCCGTCAAGAAATCAGGTTGATCCGGACCGTTTTCGCCAGACGTACATCGCCACGATCATGATCGCCATAGTGCACAATGCGGTGGAGAAGACAATCAATCCTATCGTTAGGAAATCCAGACCGTGGTCTGAATTGGACAGGGGTTCAGAAAGGGTTCCGTTCGGGATAGCTACGGCGCTCTCCGATAACGGTCCGATTCCAGTGGTGCTGTGGGCGGCCACGGCGAACGAATAGGAATGTCCATTTGTCAGACCCCCAACAGTGGTAGAATTGGTCTTTGCATGGGCTATGTCAACGCCATCCTGGTAGATCACATAATAATCGATACCAGCGCCCTGGCTAAATGTCGGGGCCTGCCATGTCAGGGTCACCCCGGCGTTGTTTGGAGCTGCGCAGAGAGCATAGGGTGCTATTTTTCCGGTCAGATTGGATTCCAATCCAGCTTGATAATATAAACGACCCTGCCCAAACTCGTGGGTGCAAGCGAAGACAGGCCCGGATTGCCACGTCGCGATGATCGATCCGTTGGCTCCGGTTACCGCAGCTGCGCTTATGCCATCAGCGGAGAGGACCTGATCCCCCGAAACGAACACTGTACCGAAGGGATGATCCTGTGCGAAGGTTGCCGTTCCGCCGGTGTTCTCGTATCCAGAGAATCCAAGCCAATCTGGATTATTAACGCTGAGTGGATCCGTTGGAATACCATAGCCCCCGGATCCCTTGATGTAGGCTCTGAGGTATTCCGGAACCCCGGCAAAGAGCACAACCCCTCCACCGCCTGCGATATAGTTCCTGATCATGGCCGAGTCGATTGGCGTGCAGGCAAAATAGGAGGCGATCACCACGACGTCATATCCGCTCAGGTCCTTGGGGATATCCCCTGCCAGTGTAACATTTAGCCCAGCTTCGGATAGGGAACAGTAGATGCTCGATCTCTCGGTTTGCATCACACTTAATGACCACCAAGACCAAGAGGCCCCGTCCGTCCCGTTATGGATCTTCCAGGTGTCGTAGCTATCGATATACAGCGCCCGTGCACCTCCGTTCGCCGCCCACTTGGCTCCAGCGCCCAGGAGGTCTTCCGATGGGGAGCCGACTGGTTGGGCACCAACCTTATCGGTGCCCAGTATCAAAAATCCCGTCGAGATCAATAAGAACACGATTAATAGGGTCAATCCCCTGGAAAATTGCCATTTCCTCACAAAACTCCCCCAAGATAGTACAAATTATTCGGTTCTTAATGCTTTCCTCCGTGCGGTAGAAAACGAAATCAGGCCTGTTTGTCCTCCCACGGAATGGGAAGAACAAAGAAGAACAGGCGGCTTGATTTCCTGGGACGGTCGATCGAAGTTGAAAGAGGGTCGAAAAGGAGCTGTTGCAACATGATTTCCAGTTCTAGGTCGAAACTGAGATAGTTTAACTCTTCCCGCAAAAAAGATGGTCAAGCTTCTGGATTTCGAAAGAATCATTTGAGGGCCGTCTTCTTTGAGAACTGCGATAGCATCTACCATTCAACATTTATTTAAATAGAGGGCGCCCAAATGATGTGCGTACTACCTATGACCCCATCCGAACTGATAGACAAATATATTGCTGACCTTGCCGACTGGCGCGGCCAGATTCTTGTTAACCTCCGCAAGATCATTCGAGATGCCGACCCCAATATAATCGAGGAATGGAAGTATATGGGCAGCCCGGTGTGGTACCATAATGGGCAGGTCCTGTTGGGGAACGCTTACAAGGACAAGGTCACGCTGACCTTCCCTCAGGGCGCAAGCCTGCCCGATCCAGACAGGCTCTTCAACGCCCGCCTCGAGAGTAACAAGATGCGGGCGATCGATTTTCATCAGGGGGACGGGATCAAGGACCGTTCACTCCGGGACATTGTCCGTGCCGCGGTGGCCCTCAACATCGCTGGGAAAAAGGGAAAACTTTCGCCAGGGCTCCCTGAGAAGTGAATAGCCCGTTCCACCTTTAGGAACTCCGTGGGAAGGGAAGGACGAGCTTGAGTTCATCTGATCTTTTTGATGATTTTCACTGTTTCGCGCATGAACGCTGGCAGGTCGCCCGGAAAGCGCGATGTGATGAGATTCTTATCAACGATAACTTCGGCGTCGATGTATTCGGCCCCTGCATTGGCGAGTTCCTGGGGGACTCCATCTCCCCAGAATTAGGTCATCCTTCTTCCCCGTACCACTCCAGTCGAGATCAGCGTATATGGCCCGTGACAAATTGATACCACTGGCTTGTTCTTTTGCATGAATTCAAGGGCGATCGCCTGAGCCTTCGTATTCTTTCGTACCGTCAAGGGCGCCCCATTGGATCGCCGCCGGGCAAGAGCAGTATGTCGTAATCTTCCGGGTTGACCTCATCGAACGTTCTCGATTTCGATGCTGTATCCGTGCTCGCCCACGGTCTGTTCCTTCTTCGGTGCGGCGATCTCGGCATGAATCCCGTGCTCGAGAAGCCTGAAGTATGGATAGAGAACCTCGAGATCCTCGAACCTGTCCGCTGTCAGAATGATCGCTCACGGTGTTTCTCCGGTCGACATCCGCTATCCTCAATTTATTATTTCAGAGCAGCGTGGATATAATGATTGGCAGTGGAGGCAGGTGGGGATCGGTCCATCCATCAACGTGTTCAACGTTCACACGTTCTTTCATTCTCAAGAGGTTTGAAAACATCCGCCGTTTGCCATTATCCCCATAAACCACTCATTTCACCCCCCCCAAAACGATTCATTTAATACTCATGACTGTCAAACGAATCTTGGAGATTTGCATGACGATACAGAAGAAGAACTTCAACAACCCAGACTCAGTAATGACACCTCCTTTGACGAGGGCGGAAATTGTGAAGGTAGGGAACTTCGTGGCAATCAAATACACCTTCGAACCCGGATGGGTTTGGTCGAAAGACGTAAGTCCGACTGCCGGCACAGACACATGCCAACTCCATCACTACGCTATCCAGATCAGGGGTCGTCTACGAGTCAGGGGCAGCGATGGACAGGAGGTCGACGTCGTCCCCGGTGATGTGATTGACATTCCTCCCGGACACGATGCCTGGGTGGTGGGGGACGAAGCGGTGGACTTCTACTCGTTTGATAAGGAGACTCCAAAGTAGATATGAAGAAAATGCGGATGGTATATAGCTCCAAGAATCCTTTCGTTATCTCACTTTGAGTCATGGTCATAGACATGTTCTACCTGGATCGTAATCCAGACTGATTCAATGGCACTATAGGAACAAAACAGAAACCCGATCAAATTTTATGAGTTGGCAACCCTATGATCCTCAACGCTGTTTCAGCCTCTGGTCCTTTGGACCTCCCATCTTCGGTTTAGCAATATCTCCGCCTGGGGTGGATCGGCGCCCCCGCTGGTGTTATAGTCTACCGGAGCGATTACGGTGATGCTGCGCTCCACGCGCTCACCTGGCAATAGATCGACGTTCACATGTTTCTTGGCGCTCACACTGATGGAATAGTTGCCAGGGGCCAGGAGTTTCTCTGGAAACGATAATTCAGCCACGTAGGAGCCTGCCTCCAGGTATTCCATGTCCGGATTCCAGTCAGAGAAATAGGACCGGATGAGATCGTCCCCGAGGGAGTTCTTGATGAATACGCCCATCCTGAGCCGTTCCAGGGCCGTCGGGATCTCGAACCTGATCACGATTTTCGACGGCAATGTGCCATCGATCATGTTGCTATCTATGTCATGCTGACGGACCTCAAGACCCTCAATGGTGATCTCCTTGGCCCGCACCGGGAACACGGCACCCTGAACATCGATGGACCGGCCATATTCTTCAATGACCTCGTCAACCGTTCCGCTCTTTTTCAGTCGGCCTGATTCTAGCAACACCCCGGATTCGCACAGCGACCGGATCGCGTGCATGTTATGACTTACGAAGATGACCGCCCTTCCCTGCTCGGACACTTCGCGCATCTTCCCCAAACACTTGCTCTGGAACTGTTGATCCCCAACGGCCAGAACCTCGTCGGCTATTAGTATGTCCGGCTCCAGGTGGGCGGCAACCGAAAAGGCCAATCGCAGATACATTCCCGAGGAATAGCGTTTGGTCGGCACATCGAGGAACTTCTCCACCTCGGCAAATTTAACTATGTCGTCAAACCGAGAGTCGATCTCACGCCTGGTCATGCCCAGGATGGCCCCATTGAGGTAGATGTTCTCCCTGCCCGTGAGGTCTGGGTGGAACCCGGTTCCCACCTCCAAAAGACTGCCGACCCGCCCTCTCAGCAGGATCTCCCCGCTGGTCGGATAGGTGATCTGGGACAATATCTTCAGCAGCGTGGACTTGCCGGCTCCGTTCCGTCCGATTATCCCCAGCCTCTCACCCTGTTGGACATTGAAGGACACGTCCCGCAAGGCCCAGAAAGATTCTTTGGTCGTGAGATTAGCTCTGATCGCCCGCATCGGATGACTGATCGTGTTGGTCAGGCTCTCGGTCAGGCGGGCCGCCCTCCCGCTTCCCCCTGGCAATGAACCTATGCGATAACTTTTCGATATTTTACGGACCTCCACAACGGGTTCCATCAGATCACGTCCGCGAGCCACCGCTCATAGTGTTTAAAGTAGACCATGCCCCCGAGGAAGATCAGAACGCAGAGGACCGTGGCGTTGAGAAGTAGATATGAAGGGAAGTTCGGATGACCGAAGGTCAGGTATCGCTGAAGGTTCATGATACCCACCAGAGGATTCCATTCCAGCAGCCAGGTGTATTTCGACACGATGCTCCATGCATAGACGATCGGTGACGCATACAGCAATAACTGGGTGAAAAAGGGGGTGATGTACTGGACGTCCCTGTACTTCGCCGAAATGGCGGAGAGCCAGAAGCTCATCCCCGCGGAAAGGATGATCGTCAACAAAAGGGGGATGAAGATCAGGAGCATCCAGGACGAAAATGGCACCCCCAACCAAAGCATGAGGCCGATGAGGAGGACGAACGCCATGCCATAGTCGAGCAGGCCCGCTATGACCAGGCTCAGGGGGAGAAGAATTCTGGGAAAGAACACCTTGGAGATCGTCGGGGCGTTGCTTACGATGCTCATGGAGGCCGATGTCAAAGTGGTTGAGAAGAATGTCCAAAGGATCAGGGTGGTGAAGATGAAGGCCGAATAATTGATCCCGTCCGTGGGAATATCCGCCAAGGTCGAAAATACCACGGTGAAGATTATCATTGCCAGGAATGGCTGCAATAATGCCCAGCTTATCCCCAGTGCCGTCTGTTTATATTTTATTTTGATCTGTTTCCAGACAAGGAAGAACAGCAGTTCTCGATATTCCCATATCTCTTTGAAGGCGAACTCGACCAGAGAACCGCGGGGACGGATGTACCTCAATTTGCTGTCGTGCATAGGAATTCATCTGTTCTATCATTTTCGTTTGGAACTGCCTCTCTCTGAACTGCCTGACACCGGAGGATCAGACCGTCGGATGACGGCATTAGTTTTTCGGCATTCCGATCCTAGTTGTCAGCATTCTCTCAGCAGTGTAGTGACAGGAACCGAATAACGTCACCATATATGAACCGTCAGTCTGGTTTTGCATTCGATTTGTCACGGTCATCATGATATGTTGGCATTGATCAAGTGAGGTAGATTGAATCGCCTTCCATAAATAAGAAATGAAAATGTCCTCCCACCCTCGGGGATTAGATTGAGACGAGTCAAGCCATTGTTCCTTGCCATTTTACGACATCGTAGTGGGCGCTCTGAGCGCCAATGCCATCTTTCCAAGGCATCCTCGACAAAGAGCATATGATACGGTTTCCGTAGTTCAAGCAAGCGTTCTCGGTCATCGGGCCAAAGGTCCTGCTCCCGTCAAAACTGGAACCTCTCATTAGGCCTTTGATATGAATAGGCCGGTAGACGCCATCGACCTTGTCGTCCTTTCGGGTTCGTATCGGCCCTTGTCATGCAAGAGTCTGATTCAACAATGAATACAGATGCCCGTTATTGCATCCAGAGAATATCCGTCTGGACATGTCTGGTAGGTCTCCGAGGATCTTGCGTTGTTTCTCATCTTGACTGTACCATCTTAGAGAAGAACTGCGCATGACCATCACATAAACAGCCACCATCGATTCACCACGGTTCGGTCAGATCATTTCAATCTAATATCTGTGATTTGATTGCATGGAGAGGTATCTTTCCAATTTCCATGTGTGCTCGGGGTTAACCTATCGGCATGGCCAGACGTGTATCTTCACATTTCGATATCGCCTCAACATGCTTTCGAGGCTGACCATAACCTTTCAGTCGTCTCATCCTAAATCCAAAGACCGCGTTCGTTCATTCGTTTGGAGCCTCTGTTCTGTAGAATTGTTAGACGGTTTTCTTGTTCGCTCGTCTTTTGGTGGAAAGAACTGAAGGTGCGGAGCACTCCACCGGAAGAAATGGCTTGTGAACGGACCGCCATTGATCAGGTGTTTCAGAGGAGCCTCCCGCACATCCTCTAACGGATCAGAGGCTTTTTTTGGTTCCCAAGGATGACCGCCAAAGCCGTCAACCAGGTACTACGGACCTCCGATTCCTCGACCCCGATTATCACCTTCTCCAAGGACCTTACGGTGAGGGAAATGATCAGTTCGGCCAAAACGCGGGGATCGGAATCACTGCGGACATTGCCAACGTCCATATGATGTTGCACGAACGCTTGCACCACTGTTACGCCTCTCCCGTCGTCCTCAAGCAGGATCTTCTTGATGGCCTCGTCATGCGAAGCCAGCGAGACGATCTCGAAATGGATCGGCAGCCTCGACCTTTTCGTTTCCATGATCTTATTGAATAGCCGCTCTGCGGTTTCCAATAGGTCGGGGCCCTCTCCGTGTTGTTCGAGAAGATTTCTCAGGGATTCCTGGTTCAGCAAGAATATCTCCTGAAGGATGGCCTCCTTGCTTTCGAAGTACAGATATATGGCACTGCGACTGACACCAAGCTCATTGGCGATGTCTTCCATGGTCGTATCGTGATAACCTTTCTTGGAAAATAGGCCGACGGTGGCTTTTATTATCCGGCTCTTTGCTTCTTTCCTATACCCTGGAAATACTTTTGGCATTATCGCTCCACAACTATTAACACAGCGTTCAATAATTAAACTATTCTCATAAGTAATGACATAGAATATATTATAAATAATCGTGATTCAATGCTGACGATGCGTCACTAATAATACGAAGTGTGATTATGAATTCCGATGAGAACGACGTAACGACCCTATCGAACCGAAAGAAAGCTGGTCTGAGCTATCCAACCCTGGTCCTGGCCATGGTGATCGCCTCTGTGCTCCTCGTTAATTATGTAGAGACCATGGTCATTCCCGGAGTGGTGGTCATCCAGAAGTATTTCTCGACCACGGAAACCATCGCCTCCTGGATCACTTCATCTTTCTTGATCGTCGGGGCTGCGGTGGCCCCTCTGTTCGGCAGGCTTGGCGATGTCTATGGTAAGAGGAAGATGTTCCTGGTCGTGCTGGGATTCTACGTTGTTGGTGTGGGGATCTCTGGATTCTCAGACTCCATATACACGCTCCTCTTCGCCCGGGCCATCCAGGGAGTGGGATTTGCGGTCCTTCCGCTGGGGATAGCCATGGTCACCGACGTCTACCCGAAGCACAGGGTGGCCACCGCCCAGGGCGTGATCAGCGGGATGGTGGCCATCGGCACCATCCTCGGTCTGGTCGTCGGCGCCTACATCGTCCAGGACCTCGGTTGGCAGTACGCCTTCCACACGGCGTTCATACTCAGCATCGTGCTGATCATCGTAGTGGCGATGGTGCTGAAGAAGGACACGCTGGGCCAAAAGGCCAAGATGGATTACGCCGGCACGGCGCTGTTGATGGCCGGTATCACACTGGTCCTCATGTACCTCACGGAAGGCCCCTCACTGGGATGGACGACCCTGGAAAACTTTGCCTTCCTCATACCAGGCCTGATCCTGATCATCTTCTTCTTTGTCTTTGAGAATGGCCGGAAGAATCCACTGATAGAGCTCAAACTGCTGAGGATCCGGAACGTGTTCCTCGCTAACATGGTCGGTATCGTATCGGGCATCGTCATGTTCCTGGCTTTCTTCGCCGTGGTCTACTACGCCCAATTGCCCGCCCCATACGGTCTGGGACTGGATACCATATCGACCGGCTTGGCCCTTGCTCCCGCCGCTTTGGTCATGATGGCGGTCGGACCGATCGTCGGGAGGATCATGCCCAAGGTCGGGCCGAAGCCAGTGATCCTGTTCGGATCGGTGGTCATAATGGTAGGCTTCTGCATGTTCATCCTGAACCGTTCGACGAGCCTGGACCTCACCATCGATTCCGCGGTTTCATTCATCGGGGTCATCGCCTTGATCATTCCCATCGTCAACATGATCACGGTGTCGATACCACAGGACAGTACCAGCGTTGGGTTGGGCATGAACAGCATGCTCAGGAACCTGGGCGGGGCCATCGGTCCGGTTCTGGCCACCACTATAATGACCTCGTTCACTGTGGCAGTCATCGCGAACATGGGCGGTCAACCGATGGTGGTCGGCACCCTTCCATCCTCGACCGCCTTCGATACGATCTTCGAGGTGGGCGTCGTCCTGATGATGGCGGTCTTCATCATGGGTCTGTTCATCAACAACTATGTGTTCGAAAAGGCGGAACAATGATGAAAACACCTTAATTTTCATGATAAGAGCATTCATATTAGGCCTTGTTTCAGATCCAGAAATAGACGATTAAACTGCAATCACCAAGACCTTACTCTCCATCAAAGCCGAATCCATGTCACACGATACGATGTGATCCATCGGCAAAGACCGGACATTGAATCCTAAAAATATAGGTCTGGACGAATACGGCCGCCGTTGTCTGGATTGGAAAGCCATTTCAAATCTAAAGAGCCGATTTGTGCGGAATAGGGGGGCACTTCACTAACTTTCGAGGCCCATGGTTTTGTCCTGAAGGCGATCTTGTGATCACAGACTGAGAATGAGGGAGATATTATCCGGAATGTTGGGCCGAGAAAGCTGTGATCGTAGGAGTAAGTAACATACTGATGAATGTGCCAAGTTTGCTGATGGTGTCTATTGCTATTACATTACGGAGGGGAAGGCGTTCCGATTCAAGATTCTCATGCTTCCTTGATACCGTCTGATGGGACCAACATAACGAACTTCGCGCCCTTGCCCGGCTCCCCCTCCTCGGTGATGGTAATGTCAGTGATGGACAGTATCTCCCTAGAAAGGAACAAGCCGAAGCCATGGTCCCTGTCGATGCCCTTGGTGAAGAGCTTCTTCTTCATTTCAGCACCTATGCCAACGCCATTGTCCTCGCAGATGATCGCCTTGTCATTGTCCCGGCTTTCGAGATAAAAGCGTACGGCGGTGGCGTTCTTGCTGTGACGCAGGGCATTATGAATCAGATTGTGGAAAACCTTGCTTATCAGCGGGTCAGCGAAAATGCTCGTGCCTTCAGGGACGTCGTCGATGACGGATATATGATCCAGATACATGCCTCCCGCACCTTCCACCACCAATCTCCTAACATCCTTCCAAATGGGGGTATGCATCCCGATGTCCTCATATTCCTTCGTGAAACGGATCATGGACGATATCTGCCCTGCCACCCGATCTATCGTCATGATCTGATCGTCGGTCGCCAGGTCCGGATGCTTTATCAACAGGAGTGCCAAGTGTCCTTTGAGCGCAACAGTTTGGTTGTTGATATCGTGGCGTGTGATGCTGGACAGTAGATTGAGCTTGCGGTTAGCCCCCATTAATGCTTCTTCGGCAAGGGTCAATTCGTCTATCTTTTGCTTGAGTATTTTCTGAGATTCCTTAGTTTCTTCATGGGAGGCGACGAGTTCCTCGTTCATTTTTCGAAGGTCATCTGAGGCCTTAGTGATCTGTGTTATATCTCTGGACACGCCAAGGACCGAACGGACAGTGCCGTCCTCAGCAAGTTCTGGAGTCAATCTCCAGTCTAGGACCACCAGTCCATCGATACTTTCCCAAGAGAATTGGACTTGGAACGGTTGTCCTTTCTCGAATACCTGGGCCAGCTTCTCCTCCCAGAAACTGCTTAGCTCACCATCAAAACCAGCTTCTCGGTGGGTCTTGCCTATGATCTTGTCATCGGTAAGCCCGGAAACCCGAAGTGCTGCCGGGTTCATGTACGTGTGGCGTAATTGACGGTCATACCGCATGATGTAATCCTGGCTGATCTCGGCCAGCGAGCGGAACTTCTCCTCTCCATCCTTCAGTGCCTGCTCTGTTTTTTTACGCTCGGTGATGTCACGACCGATTCCCAAGACCCCGATGAGCTTGCCCCTCGAATCATGCATCGGGGTCTTGATCGTTTCCAACAGGACCCTGTGACCGCTATCCTTTA
>Ga0364914_10363_pt1 | contig 16146 bp, 11 predicted proteins | sample ExccelJu500001D3_3_FD_206954 | JGI IMG/M metagenome (GOLD analysis project Ga0364914, IMG submission 206954) | Enriched cells from Trout Bog Lake Hypolimnion, Wisconsin, USA - BchlTB.June25.5000.01.D3 | ecosystem: Environmental > Aquatic > Freshwater > Lake > Hypolimnion/Profundal zone | place... | reverse complement strand
TTATTTATTTCCTATTACTTTATTATCTAAAATTGTTTTATGTTTATTTCTTCACCACAAACTCATTTGAAAAAATTACGTCTATATAGAATCCTGTTTGTTTTACTGATAGTCTTTATCAGCGGATGTTCAACAAAAAAAAATACATGGTTATCAAGAACTTTTCAAGCGACTAATACCCGTTATAATGTTTATTTTAATGGTGATGTCAGTTACAACGAAGGATTAAAAAATATTTCAAAAGTAAATAAAGAGGATTACTCTACTATCATACCTATGTATCCTATCAGCAGGCATTCAAATGCTTCTGCAGGAACAGCAAATATGGATTTAACCATTGAAAAGTGTCGTAAAGCCATCAAATTACATTCCATAAAAGTAAAACCCAATAAAGATTATAAAAAGGCAAATTCAATTGAATATAAATTGTTCTATAATCAGGAAGAATTTAATCCGGCACTTAAAGAAGCCTGGTTATTGCTGGGTAAAGCTGAATTTCATAAAGGGAATTTTTTGGGTTCTGTCGCTACATTTTCATATATAATCCGCCATTACAGTACAGACAAAGATATGGAAGCAACCTGCCAGCTTTGGATCGCACGTGCATACGGCGAAATGGGGTGGACTTATGAAGCAGAACAGATGATGTCTAAAATAGTACAGGATAATCTAAAACGTTCAAATATTGGTCTTTTTGCTTCAGTAAATGCAGATTTATTGCTGAAAAAGCACTTGTATAAAGATGCCATCCCATTCTTACAACTGGCTTTATCCAAAGAAACTGATTCAAGTCTTAAACAGCGTTTCGGTTATTTGTTAGCCCAACTTTATCAAAAAAACAAAGATAATAAAGCTGCGTTCGATTCCTATACAAAGGTTATTAAATCGAACCCGCCTTATGAAATGGAATTCAATGCTCGTATCAGTCGCACACAACTGGACATTGGCAATGTCTCCGGTATAAGGAAAGAGCTTTCGAAAATGATAAAAAACCGGAATAACAAGGAATACCTGGATCAATTGTATTTCGCACTCGGAAATACATATTTACTACATGGAGACACTGCAAAAGCTATAAATAATTTTAATTTATCAATTAAAAAGAGTACGCGAAAAGGCTCAGACAAAGCTGTTACTCTTATAACATTGGGTGATCTGTATTATTCAAAACGAAATTATGTCAAGGCTCAACCATGTTATGATGAAGCGGGTAAAATAATTACAAATGAAAACGAAGATTATGCACGGGTTACCCGCTTGGGCGAAATGTTGGGTGAGCTGGTGAAACAAAACGATATTGTCGTTTTACAGGATAGTTTACAAAGATTATCATCCATGACAGAAAGTCAACGTTTACAAGTAATAAATAAATTGATTGATAAATTGAATGCTGATGAAAAAGCAGCAGCAGAACAAGCAAAAATAGACAAACAAAATGCTATTTCAGATGCTGAAAACAGTTTTACAAACTTACCACCAATTGGTGGTAATAATACAGGGGACTGGTATTTTTATAATATTGGCCTTATACGAAACGGTGAGTCAGAATTTATTAAAAAATGGGGACAACGCAAACTTGAGGATAACTGGAGAAGAACAAATAAAGCTACTTCCCTTTTTGTGGATGCTAATGCAACACAAACAGCTGTTAAAGATTCTACAGATACAATTTCAAAATCAAAATCAATTACCGATAAGAAAAGGCCTGAATTCTATCTGAGTCAGATTCCTGTTACACCTGCTCAAATTGCTAAATCGACAGCAGAGATTGGAACAGCTCTTTTTTCGATGGGAGAGATTTATAAAGATAAAGTTGAAGATATACCTATGGCCATCAGTACATTTGAAGAGTTCATAAGGAGATTTAAACCTGATGATCGTGTTGCGGATGCCTATTTTTATATTTATTTAATGCAATCAAAATCAGGGAATCAAAGTGAAGCCAATTTATACCGCACAAAACTGATTGCTGAATATCCAACATCAAAATATGAGAAAATACTTTCACAACCTGATTACACAGAAAAGCTGGCAGGTATGTATAAGGTTCAGGATTCGATCTATAATCTGACTTACAAAGCCTATCTCGAAAGTGATTTTAAAACGGTTTATAAACAAGTTGATTTTATAAAACAAATTTATCCATTATCAACATTAATGCCGAAATTTCTGTTTCTTAATGCTTTAAGTATTGGGAAAAATGAAACTTCCGTTTTATTTAAAACCGCATTAAATAATTTAGTTGCAAGTTATCCCCAAAGCGATGTCAGTGCAATGGCCAAGGATATACTAGCCTTGATGAAGCAAGGTCAGGAAGTTAAAACAGGAACTTCGGGCGGATCATTAATAACAAGACGTGATGAAAATACTAAATCAGAGATAAATGAAATAAATTCCCAGGAGTTTTCAGTAGATAAACTTTCAAAACACAGAATCCTGTTTATTACTTCAATTAAGCAGTCTGATATTAATAAATTGCTTTATAACATAGCATCATTTAATTTCTCCCGTTTCATGATTAAAGATTTTGATTTAGTCATTAACAAAATGGACAGTACACAAAGTTCATTATCTGTGACAAATTTTGAATCGTATGATGAAGCTGTATGGTATGAAAATTCAATAGCTTCCGATTCGGTTTTGACAAAATTAATGAACGATTTTCATGTTCAAAAGGTTATAATATCAGAAGAAAATTATGCGTTATTAAAAACCACTTATAATTTGAAGGACTACCTGGCTTTTCAATCAAACCCACCGGTAAAGAAACAAAATCTTCAAATTACAGAAAAACCCATAACTCTGAAACAAGTACCTGTTTCACTCTCTAAAAAGAATACTGATAAAAACATACCGTTGGCAGTAACAAAATCAGTAACAGTAACAAAAGATGAAGCTAAAAAGCCTGAAAAACAAAATGAAGTGGCAATTATTAAATCAGAAGATAAGACACCATTAAGATCAGAAGATAAAGCACCTTTAAAAACAAATGATAAAACTATAGTTAAGCCTAAAGATAATCCTGTACAAGCTACAACTAATAAATTACAATCTTCTACGGCGAATAAGATTAGTAAAGACAGCACTTTAAAAGCAGGGACTGTTGCCGGTGTCAACTCAAAACCGGAAGATAAAATAAAAACATTGCCTGTGACTACAGCTGTAACCAAGCCGGTTGAAGTTCCTTTATTTAAAGGATTATTTGGTTACAGGGCTAATGATCCACATTTTATTGCGATATACATTCTTTCCGGAAAAATAGATTTTGATAAAATAAAAGATGCATTTAATGCCTATAATTCAAAGAACTATGGATTGATGAATTTGAAGATTTCACTCGAAAATGTTGATAAAAGACAAATTATAATCATTGGAAGTTTAAGTGATGCACAGGTCGCAAAGTCATATCTTATCAGAATGGTGAAAGAAAAAAGCCTTTTTGAAGGATTGAAAGGCTCAAATTATAGAAATTTATTGGGGTCGCAAAAGAATCTAAATGTTTTAATTCAAAAGAATGCATTAAATCAGTATTTTGAATTTATGCAGGAATACTATTTAAAATAAGTCAAAAAAGAAACAATAAAATAATTATCCGAATATGAAAAAAGACCGTATACTCTGGGTGGACGACGAAATGGATTTGTTACGTCCGTATATTCTTTTTTTAGAAGAAAAAGGATATGATGTTACTACTGCAACTAATGGAAAAGATGCAGTGGAATTATGTCAAAAAGAATCATTTGACATCATCTTTTTGGACGAAAATATGCCCGGACTGAGTGGGTTGAATACCCTTGCTTTGATAAAAGATATCGATCCAACGGTGCCATTAGTTATGATAACTAAAAGTGAAGAAGAGAATATCATGAATATGGCTATAGGAAGCAAGATTGCAGATTATCTGACTAAGCCGGTAAACCCGAGCCAGATATTATTGACTCTGAAGAAGAATATTCATCAAAAAGAAATTGTGACTGAACATACAACTTCATCATACCAATCCGAATTTAATAGAATTGGCATGCAAATTAATGATTCGCTGACTTACGATAATTGGGTTGAGGTTTATAAAAAGCTTGTCTATTGGGAACTGGAGCTTGCTGAAACTGATAACGGCATGGATGAAATGTTGAAAATGCAAAAGACTGAAGCAAATAATACGTTTACCAAATTTATAAGAAAAAACTATGTCGACTGGTTTGACCATCCTGATAATCGTCCGTTGATGAGTCAGGATCTGTTCAAAACAAAAGTATTTCCTTTACTTGATAATGGTGAAAAAGTGTTTTTTGTTCTGGTAGATAATTTCAGATATGATCAATGGAAAGTAATACGTGAATTACTAAATGAATTTTTCCAATTTAATGAAGAAGAATTATATTGCAGTTTACTTCCTACAGCTACACAATATGCCAGAAATGCTATTTTCTCAGGACTTTTACCATTACAAATTCAGCAAATGTTTCCTGATCTTTGGGTAGAAGAAGAAGAAGAAGAAGGTAAAAATTTGAACGAAAAGGATTTGTTACAAACGATGTTTCAACGATATCGAAAAAACTATACATTCTCATATCATAAAATAAACGATTCCAGTTCTTGCGAGAGATTGATTGATCAGTTACCTCGGATAGATGGCAATCAACTGAATGTATGTGTGCTGAATTTCATTGATATGCTTTCACATGCCAGAACAGAATCGAAGATGATGCGTGAATTGGCAAATGATGCAGAAGCTTACCGTTCATTGACTCTTTCCTGGTTCAGGCATTCGCCGACTTACGAACTATTCAAAGCGATTGCTCAACATGGTTATAAAGTTGTTTTTACTACCGATCATGGTACCATACAAGTGGATAATGCCATAAAGGTAATTGGAGACAGAAATACCAATGTAAATTTACGGTATAAAGTTGGGAAAAATCTAAGTTATAATAAAAAGGAAGTATTTGAAATAACCCAACCTTCTAAAGTCGGATTACCTAGTCCTAATGTAAGTTCTACCTATATATTTGCTTACAATGATAATTTCTTTGCATATCCGAATAATTATAATCATTATGTGAGTTACTATAAAGATACTTTTCAACACGGAGGTATTTCACTAGAAGAGATGTTGATTCCTATTATAGTGATGCAACCGAAGTAAATTTAATTTATAATTTAAAATTCATAATTCATAATTGATTGAGGCAAGTTGACATATTAACCCGTTGATTTGATTACATATATAAAAATGAAAAACTTTAGAAATGTAAAAGACCTTGGAGACTTGCAGGAGGCAGTGAAAGAGGCTTTGGAAATCAAGAAAAACCGTTATGCCTATAAGCATATAGGTGAGAATAAAACACTATTGATGGTGTTTTTTAATTCAAGTTTACGCACTCGCTTAAGTACACAGAAAGCCGGTATGAACCTGGGAATGAATACTATGGTGCTTGATATTAATCAGGGAGCCTGGAAACTGGAAACAGAACGTGGTGTAGTCATGGATGGTGATAAACCAGAACATATCCTCGAAGCTATTCCTGTAATGGGATGTTATTGCGATATAATCGGTGTTCGTGCTTTTGCTCAATTTGAAAACAAAGAGTATGATTATCAGGAAACGATAATCAACCAGTTCATCCGATATTCCGGCAAACCTGTTTTTAGTATGGAAGCTGCAACATGTCATCCGTTACAGGCATTTGCCGATTTAATTACCATTGAGGAATATAAAAAAACAGCACGTCCTAAGGTAGTGCTGAGCTGGGCTCCACATCCCAAAGCCTTACCACAGGCAGTACCTAATTCTTTTGCCGATTTTATGAATGAAGCTGATGTTGATTTTGTAATTACTCATCCCAAAGGATACGAATTAGCAGAACAATTTGTTCGTGGAGCACGAATTGAATATGATCAAATGAAAGCATTCGAAGGAGCCGATTTTATTTATGCCAAAAACTGGTCTGCTTATCAGGATCCGAATTACGGGAAAATTCTGAGTACGGACCGTAACTGGACGGTTAGCGACCGACAGATGGCGGTTACCAACAATGCTCATTTTATGCATTGTTTGCCTGTCAGACGGAATATGATTGTAACAGATGAAGTAATAGAAGGACCCGAATCAATTGTTATTCCTGAAGCTGCAAACCGTGAGATCTCAGCTCAGGTTGTTATTAAAAGATTATTAGAAAACATATCATAAAAAACAATGAATTTAGAAACTGTTGCTGCTTCCATAAGGAATGTACCTGATTTTCCGAAACCCGGAATTCTGTTCAAAGACATAACTACTGCAATGAAAGATGCAGAAGTACTGAAATTTATTGCTGATAACTTATATGATTATTACAAGAACAAGGGTATAACAAAGGTTGTAGGGGTTGAAAGCAGGGGATTTGTTCTGGGAAGTATACTGGCTTATAAACTGAATGCCGGTTTTGTATTGCTTCGTAAACCGGGTAAGCTACCTGCAGAAACTTTTAAAATTGACTATGATCTGGAATATGGCCAGGATTCACTTGAAATTCATAAAGATTCGATCGATGAAAACGATATAGTTTTATTGCACGACGACTTATTGGCCACAGGTGGGAGTGCTAATGCCGCATTAAGATTACTGAATAATTTTACTCATAACGGGATTTATGTAAGTTTTTTAATTGAATTGAGTTCCTTAAACGGTATAAAACGATTGGAAGGTGCTAAAGATATTCATTCTTTAATTAAATTTTAATTTGTCTAATCGCAAAGTGAAGAACGTGAAGAATTTTCATCACTTTAAAAATCTCACAGGAAAATTAATATCATGGAAAAACTGACCATAGTAAAAGTTGGTGGAAAAATTGTTGAAGAACCAGACTCATTAAAAAAACTGTTATCGGATTTCTCTAAAATTGATGGTTTTAAAGTTTTGGTACATGGTGGAGGCAGGTCAGCTACTGCCATGGCTGCTAAACTTGGAATTGAAAGTAAAATGGTGAATGGCCGTCGTATTACCGATGAGGAAATGCTGAAAGTAGTTATTATGGTTTATGGGGGCCTAGTAAACAAACAAATTGTAGCCGGACTACAAGCCATAGGGATAAATGCCTTGGGGCTTACTGGAGCCGATTTGAATTATATGTGTTCGGAAAAACGTCCTGTAACAGACGTGGATTATGGATTTGTCGGCGATGTAAAAGAAGTAAATGCTGATATATTATCCGATCTGTTAAGTAAAGGAATAGTTCCCGTCCTTGCTCCGCTTACACACGATAAAGCAGGAAATTTACTAAATACAAATGCAGATACTATTGCCGGAGAAGCCGCTAAAGCCCTGGCAAAACATTTTGACGTAACTCTGATGTATTGTTTTGAAAAAAAAGGGGTTCTGTTAAAGGAACAAGATGAAGAAAGCGTGATAATAAAACTCAATCATGATCTATTTATTCAATATATTTCAGATGGTGTTATTCAGGGAGGGATGATTCCTAAACTGGAGAACTCTTTTGATGCTTTATATGCTGGCGTGAAACAAGTAATTATAACCAGAGCTGATTTTATACACAGAAATAAGGGAACCAGAATTGTCCTCTAAGATATAATCAATTGCATGATGTTTTCGTCTAGTATGGTTCTTATAAGTTAAATATCTAATTAAGTAACGAGAAATATATTAGAATGTCTTTAAAAAACAACCATGTATAACATTGAATGAAAAAAAGTCTATTGTTGAAAATAATTTGAAGAAATAAATTTATAAAACATTATGAAAAAATTAATCTATTCAATTTTCGCATTGATAATGTTGTTTGGTAATTTAAATGCTCAGGAGGAAATTAAATTATACAAGAACGGTCCGGCAGAAAGTAATGAAATTAAAGAAAAGGAAACTTTTCAAAGAGCTGATTTTGTTACCAATATCAGTGACCCAAGAATGTATTTTTATGGAGTGTCAGAAGAAAAGTCTTGCGGTACTGCTGTTTTAATTTGTCCGGGTGGTGGATATAGTGGAGTGTCAGTAGTAAAAGAAGGAGAAGAAATTGCCAAATGGTTTAATCAATTAGGTGTTTCAGCATTTGTCCTTTATTATAGAATGCCAAATGGACATAGTGAAATTCCATTAAAAGATGCTCAAACTGCTTTGAAAATAATTCACGAAAGAGCTAAAGAATGGAAAATCAATAAAAATAGCATTGGAATTATGGGCTTTTCTGCTGGAGGACATTTGGCTTCAACTGTTGGAACACATTTTAAAACAAAAACAGATCGTCCTGCTTTTATGATTCTTGGTTATCCAGTAATAACAATGAATAAAGAATTAACACATAAAGGATCCAGAATTAATTTATTAGGCAACAACCCCACGGAAAAAATGGTTAAACTTTATTCAAACGAATTACACATAACAAAAGATACACCGCCTGCATTTATCGTTTATGCAAATGATGATAAAACTGTTCCGGTTGAAAACAGCAAAATGTTTTACAGGGAATTACAATCTAAAAATATACCTTCCGAAATTCATTCATTTGACATTGGAGGACATGGTTTCGGCATGAGAAAAAATGGAATTCCAGCTGATAATTGGCCTGACTTATTGAAAAACTGGCTTAAAACGAATAAACTTATCAAATAAGATGATTTCAGAGAATGTGAATGATGCAATCGTTTTACTTCAGCAACTTATTGCAATTCCTTCAATTAGTAAAGAAGAAAAGAATGCAGCTGATTTTCTTGAACGATTTATAGAGATAAATGGCTATGCTGTTTCCCGAAAGAAAAACAATGTGTGGTCAATTGGACCCGGTTTTGATCCTTCGCGTCCGACTATTTTGCTTAATTCACATATTGATACCGTGAAGCCGGTAGGAGGTTGGACAGTTGATCCTTTATCTCCTGTTATTGAAAATGGAAAATTATTTGGCTTAGGTAGCAATGATGCGGGTGCCAGTTTAGTAAGCTTGCTTTATGCTTTCTTTCAACTTTCTCAAAAACAACAAACTTTTAACCTGATTTTTGCAGCATCATCAGAAGAAGAAATTTCAGGTGAAAATGGTATGGTGAGTTTATTAAGTGAATTGCCGAAAATTGATTTTGCTATTGTAGGTGAACCTACCGGAATGAACATGGCTGTTGCGGAAAAAGGATTAATGGTACTTGATTGTACTGTCCTTGGGAAGGCGGGACATGCAGCACGTGATGAAGGTGAAAATGCCATTTACAAAGCTTTATCGGATATTAATTGGTTTCGTTCAGTTGAATTTGATAAAAAATCAGAGCTGCTCGGAGCCGTAAAAATGACTGTAACCCAAATTAATGCCGGCACTCAACATAATGTAATCCCCGATAAATGCATGTTTATCGTAGATGTTCGAAGCAATGAAATGTATTCTAACCTCGAAATTCTTGAAGAAGTCCGTAAATATGTCCATTGTGATGTTCAACCTCGCTCAACCAGACTTAGTTCAACTGCAACACCCCTTCATCATCCGATAGTGAAGCGCGGGCTTGAATTAAAAAGAACCCTTTTCGGTTCTCCTACACTTTCAGATCAGGCTTTAATGTCCTTTCCAAGCTTAAAAATAGGACCGGGGAGTTCATCTCGTTCACATATTGCTGACGAATATATTTTGTTGTCTGAAATAGAAGAAGCGATTGAAATCTATATTCAATTATTGGATGGATTGAAATTATAGCCAATAAATTAACTGCATTTCGTAGTTTAAAAATTCATTGGAAATATCACTCAATCAGTTTTAATATCTCATTCACTTCAAATTGTCTGAAGCTTCCATTTTCCGATTCAATCATCGTTTCGAATAATTGTCTTTTTTCTTCCTGCAATTTAAGTATCTTTTCTTCAATGGTATTTTGGGTTATGAATTTGTACACAAATACTTTATTCTTTTGACCAATCCTGTGTGCACGATCAAAGGCCTGTGCTTCTGCTGCAGGGTTCCACCAGGGGTCAAGAAGAAAAACATAACTTGCTTTTGTTAGATTTAACCCTACACCTCCCGCTTTTAGTGAAAGTAAGAAAATTGGATATGAATCTTCGTGTTGAAACTTCTCTACCTGTTCTTTTCTGTCTTTTGTACTTCCATCCAGGTAACAATATAGAATTTTCCTTTCATTCAAATATGTTTTGTATAATTTTAAATGTTCTACAAACGAACTAAATACCAGCACTTTATCGCCTGACTGAACAATGTCTTCCAACATTTGAGTAACAGTTTCAAATTTACCTGAAGTTTGGTCAAAGGTGTTATCAACCAAGACGGGATGATTGGCTATTTGTCGAAGTCGAAGTAGCCCTTCAAGTAACAGGATTGGACTTACGTTATTATTCTTGTTCTTTTCTTCCAGAAATCGATCCCTGTAATTGTTGCGGGTCTGACGATAAAATTCAATTTGAGATTCAGTCATAAAGCACTTCTGGACAATAATTGTTTTTTCGGGTAGTTCTTTTAAAACGTTACTTTTATTCCGTCTTAGCAGAAACGGTTTTATTAGCTTGCGGTACATTTCTATTTTCTCGGGCAATTTACAAGCTTTGGTAAAATGATTGATTGTACCCAACATATTACGGTTAATAAAATGTGTTTGGGACCATAAATCGGTAATGGAATTTTCTAAAGGCGTTCCTGTCAGAGTCAAAAACCTTTTTGCCTGAAGTTCTAAACAAACTTGAGTAATATCGGATTTAGGATTCTTAATGGCTTGTGCTTCATCCAAAATGATGTAATTAAACTTTTGCTGACAAAAGAGATTCTTATCCCGGCGCAGGATAGCATAGCTTGTTATCAGCAAATCGGGATGACCAATGCTATCAATATCTTTTACTCTGTCAAATCCTGTATGAATATAAACCTGTAGATCCGGACAGAAAGTAGCTGCTTCCTGCTGCCAATTATATACCAGACTTGTTGGTACGACCAGAAGGGATGTTCCGCGTTCGTTTTCTTTCATCCATTGAAGCAAACAAAGTGCCTGAATAGTTTTACCCAACCCCATATCATCGGCCAGGCAACCACCAAGGCCCAATTCATCAAGTAAGCGTAACCAATTATAACCTTCAACCTGATAGGATCGAAGTTCACCATTAAATTCTTTAGGTAGAGTATAATTTACATCCAGTTTGTTCTCAATCAGACGACGCATGTTTTCTTTTACTGAAAACTTCACTTTTCCAAGACGATGAAGATCGTTTGTTAGTACACAAAACTGTTTAGCAATCACAGCTTTTCCTTCTTCAAATTTACAGAATTCTGTAAGCGAACGGAATTCATCAAACCATGCTTGTGGAATTAGAGCATATTCACCGTTAGGTAGCAAAATTTGAGGTTTGTTTTGCTTGATATAGTACAAAACCTGTAAGAATGGAATTTCAAATTCTCCAAAAGATACTTTCCCTTTTATATCAAACCAATCACGGTTTTCCTCAATATGAATGGAAATGGTTCGTTCTCCGACAAAGATACGTTGTGAACTGTTTTGTTTTTTGTCAAAACGAATTTCCACATTCAGCATTTCAATTTCTTTGTAATGATCGTTCAACCAATCCACTCCTGTGAGATACGGCATTTTTTTTACTTTCCCATTCAGATCAATGCCAATCGTTTTTAAGTTTTCAATGTATTGATTCTCGAACTCTTCATCCCGTTCAACATGTGAGATTAAAATCAAATCATCTTTCATGTCCAGACGATTCAATGCTCCTTTTTTACCTGCCCAATACCAAAAATCCTGATATTCGAAGATTAATTCTATTACCAGATCGGTAATTTCCGTATCTGTTTGATCATCATTCTCAAAAAGAGTAAATTGACGTAATTTGCGAATTTCCTTAACACGAAAAACTGCTTTGGTTAGTTCATTTATGGTAATAATGTCAAAGCCCTCCGTAAGTACTCTATTTGTAGAAATTAATGGGATTACAATTTTTTGCAGGTAATTCTCAATATGCTGCTGAGGAATGTGTACATAGTTTTTACTTAGAAATGGAATCAATTTTGCACCGTCGACATCATTGTCGAACTCATATATTTTATTTTCGAGTAATATCCGTGCTGTTTTTCGTGACACTAAGACAGCGTTATTTAGTGCAAAGCTCTTGTGTCCACTGCTTAAATCTAATGTGAAGAATAATCCATCCTTCTTTTTTTCAAAACAATAAAATACTTCAGGCATCTCCAGTTCAACATACAATTGTTTCCACATAAATGGAAAATTCCCAATCGGAGAATATATTTTCTTGTCTGCAAGGTTTTCAAAGAATTTATTTAAATATTGATTAATATAATCTGTAATATAATCTCTAATAAATTGAATGTCTGAAGTGTTGTTTTTTGATTCAAAATACTTTTTAATTAAGCTATCCCACGAACGTACGTCCCTGTCAGTTATTTTTGACACAATAGTTTCTTTTTCAAGTTTAAAACAGCAATCAATTAATATCACATCATTATCGTCTAATAAATTATCAAACCGTTTGATGTTGTGATGGGTTAACTTTATAAAGCTTGTAGAGGGTTTGTTTTGATTATCAGTGTCAATTACCACGCATTCAGGGATACAACCTAAATTGCCAATTAAATTCAATGTGTATGCAATTTTTTGAATCATAAATTGAATAAATTAAAGATGAGTAGAAAATCCACAGGTAGCGCAAATAGGCTCTATCACTTTTCGTTGTTCGAAACCTTTCTTTATCTCTTTTGCCTTCTTTGTGTTCAGAATATCAGCCAGCTCTTCAGTGAAGATGTCACCCAATTTCATATTTGCATCTGCATCAAGACAACATGGAACTACGCAGCCATTCGATAAAATAGCAATATGATCACGCAGGGCATAACATGTTTTTCGGCTTATGACACCTGAATGCGATTCATCCGGCCATTCAAACCGGGGTGAACGTTGAAGGAAAATATGATTGGCAAGTTTAAGTCCGTTTCCGGTAGTTTCTTTGTTTAAAAATTCAGGCGATAATTCAAATGAAGAAGCCATCTTCTCTAAACAAAGAGCATTGAAACCGGCACTCTTTTCATTCGTCGTATTCCATAGCCGGAGGCAAATATAAGTAGTCGGAGCAATAACTTCAACAAAGTTGAAAACAGATTGAAGATATTCATTCCAATTCTCAGGAGATATATTTTCTTCTACATCGTGCAACGATATGTTAATCTGGCGAATTTTATGTTTCAACAATATCTCCTTTCTCTTGTCAAATAAACTGCCATTAGTAGTAATGTTGATATTTAAGTCTGCATTTTCGGCTATAGTCAGAATCTTATCCAATTGTGGATGTAAAAGAGGTTCCCCCAATACATGCAAATAAATATAATTGGTAAACGGACGGATTTTTTCCACAATCAACCGGAATTCTTCAACCGTCATAAACTTCTTTTGACGTTTTGTCTTAAAACAAAAGCTGCAATCGAAATTGCAGCTATTGGTTATCTCAATATATATTTTTTTGAATATCAATGTGTCAGATTACGAAAATCTATGATGTTGTGAATGGATAAGATTCCAACTACTTTTTCAGATTTATTCATTACTGTCAAGGTGGTAATCTTATTGATGTCCATCATTTCCAATGCTTCTGTCAATAATTCATCCTGGGCAATCCGTTTGAATCCGTGAGTCATAAAATCTGCAGCAGTAAGCGGTTTTATTTCATCAAAGCGTTGAATGGCCCTACGGATATCGCCATCAGTTATAATTCCAACCGGCTGATCCCGTTGGTTATAAACCATGGTCATTCCAAGACGTTTTTTACTTACTTCGTAAATAATATCTTTGAAAAGTGTTGTTTCATACACTTTAGGAATGTCGGTAAACATTTCATCTTTTACTTGTGAGATCAGTCGTCTGCCTAAAGCTCCTCCCGGATGATAAAGTGCATAATTCTCCGCTTTAAAGCCACGTCTTTCCATGAGGCAAATAGTCAGAGCATCACCCATAACTAAAGTAGCTGTTGTAGATGTTGTTGGTGCTAATCCAAGCGGACAGGCTTCTTTTGAAACGCTTACATTCAAAACTAATGAAACTTCTTTGGCAAGGGCTGATTTTGGATTACCGGTCATAGCTATCAAAGAACATCCTATTTTTTTTAGTGGTGCAACAACATTAATTATTTCAGAAGAACTGCCACTGTTTGAAATAAGCAATACGATATCCTGACTACTGACCATGCCTAAATCCCCATGCATGGCTTCAGCTGCATTTACAAAGATGGAAGGAGTACCTGTTGAAGCGAGAGATGAAGCAATTTTATGACCGATAATGCCTGTTTTGCCTACACCCATAATAACCAGTTTCCCCTTGGTAGAATAAATCATTTCAACTGCTTCGTTTATTTCCGGTCCAATCTTGTCGGCTAACTTTTGCAGTTCGGTAATTTCGAGTTTGAAAATCTCTTTACTTCGTTCTATAAAATTCATTTCTTTACCAATAAGTCACTTAACACACAAAGTATCGCTAAGCAATATTTAATAACTGTTTTCTTTATTAACCAACCGAAAATATTACATAATTTATTGACTGTGTGTGAACTTAGTGTCTTATGTAATTGTTTAAAATGATATCAGTAAATTCTCTAACACATCCTTCACCACCTTTTTTCTTCATATGAACAATGCCCGGGATATTCTTTATTTCATCCAATGCATCCGAAGGACAGGCTGCTAAACCTACCGCAGAAAGTAATTCAAAACAATTCACATCGTCTCCGATATAAGCAACGTTGGCAAGTGTAATTCCTTCTTTTTCGCATATTTCTTTCACAGAAGCAAGTTTCCCACCTTCGCGTTTTCCCTGGTACAAATAATCCAGTTTCAGTTTCAGAAATCTGCGTTCAACTAAATCAGTGAATTCTGAAGTGATAATGCCTGTTTTAATTCCTTTCTGTCGTATAAGTTGTAATCCCATCCCATCATGGGTATTGAATTTCTTTAATTCATCACCGGCTTCCGAATAGTACATGCCTGCATCGGTCAAAACACCATCTACATCAGTTAATAAGAGTTTGATGTTTGACGTTTGATGTTCAGTGTTTCGTGTTCTGTGTTCTGTGTTCTGTGTTTCTTGGTTCTTGGTTCTTGGTTCTTGGTTCTTTATGCCTTTTGTAATATCGTCAATGGCGATGGCTTGTTGCAGTATTTCACGGATGCCGGATAAATACAATTGATTTGGTCCATCAGAAAAAGCATGTTCCGGATCGGGATGTACTTCAGCAAATATAGCATCAACCCCAATAGCCAGGGCAGCCCGCATTAAGTAGGGTACCATTTCACGGTTGCCTCCTGTCGTTGCTCCTTGCCCTCCGGGTTTCTGAACTGAATGAGTGGCATCAAATACAACCGGGAAACCATAACTTCTCATTTCAACCAGACCGGTCATATCGACCACCAGATTATTATATCCGAAGCTTGAACCCCTCTCGCAAAGCAATATATTTTCATTACCCGAATCACGTAATTTATCTATTACATTTTTCATGTCCCAGGGTGCCATAAATTGCCCTTTTTTTACATTGACAATTTTACCTGTTTTTGCTGCTGCTACCAATAAGTCGGTCTGACGGGAAAGAAAAGCGGGTATCTGAAGCATGTCTGCCACTTTGGCGACTTCTGCGCATTGCCATGTTTCGTGAACATCGGTTACAATGGGCAGGTCTAATTCTGTTTTAACACGTTGCAGGATTTGCAAGCCACGTTCTAAGCCAACTCCACGTGGCGATTTCACTGACGAACGGTTGGCTTTATCAAATGAGGATTTGAAAATTAAATGAATATGTAATTCTTCACAGATTTCTTTCAGAGTTCTTGCTACTTCCATCGTCATTTCCTCCGATTCAATGGCGCATGGACCTGCAATCAGGACAAAACGGTTGTTTCCACCAATATCAAAGCGATCCAGAACATTTATTTTACAAGTATTGATGATCATTAAATTCAAATTTATTATTCAATTCTATAAGTTCGAACCCAGTCTACTTCCAGATTCCCGGTACTGCCTTTTTGCTTTTGTGAAATAAATGAGTTGAATGCCAGATACATTGAATCTGTCGGGATATTACTGGCTGTGCGGTAAACTTCCAGGTTGTTTATCAACCATATTAATTCTTTATTCGACCAGATCAAAGTATAGATATAAAACTGACGGGGATTAATA
>Ga0364914_10359_pt1 | contig 16340 bp, 16 predicted proteins | sample ExccelJu500001D3_3_FD_206954 | JGI IMG/M metagenome (GOLD analysis project Ga0364914, IMG submission 206954) | Enriched cells from Trout Bog Lake Hypolimnion, Wisconsin, USA - BchlTB.June25.5000.01.D3 | ecosystem: Environmental > Aquatic > Freshwater > Lake > Hypolimnion/Profundal zone | place... | reverse complement strand
TTCCCGATATTTTGGCACTCTAAAGCTGGCCTTTTGGCAAAAGAGGTTAATTTTTTTGGCATTAACTTGTGAGTTGATCGATCTCAGATCCATTGTTGAGCCTACTATTTCTAAGGGCCCAGCTAACCGCAGACTCAAATTGAGTTTGCGAGGGCTCTAGATCCCTTTCTACGCCATCTATAGTCCGATCCCACCAGCGTGTGGAGCCCAATAGGGTTTGAAATTTAGAAATTTGCGTACTTAGGACCGGGGAAAGAAAATTAAACACTTTGCAGTAATTGAGGTGGGTATATATTCCATCAATAAATGGGGTGCTCAAATCATGGGTTTGATATTCTTTAAAAATCATTTGATTCTGTATATAACTCAGACTTTGTTCTTGAATCAGGATCCGATCCTTGGATTCGGTTATAGATTCTAAAAATCCCCTGAGTATTGTCTGCATGTTGGCCGCAGCGTAGTCAGACTCATCAATATTTAATTTCAATAATTCTTCCTCATTGCTGATTGATTCAGAAGGGGCGGCAGCAGGAGCCGTTAGACGAATGGCGACTTCAATTTTTTCTTGGTGAAAAAAGACGCTTGAGAAATACTTTCTATCAATTATTTCTGAGCTGCATGAGCCGAGAGATTTGCCGCAACTAGGGCAATGTAGTAATGCATCCGGAGATATTAGTGCGTGATGCGGTTTTAGGGGATTGATTTCATCCAAATTAATTTTTCGTGAGCAATGTCCGCAGGAGTCCCTTAGTATTGTTCGATGTTTTGGGCAAACTAAAGCACTTGCCAACCTCCATGATTGTCTAAAAAATGGAATTTCATCAGAGCTAAGACAGGATGGGCAATATCGATAAATAGGTCTACCTTGAAAAATATCAGCAGATAAGCAAGCAAACTCTGGTTTTGATAAGATCGAATCATGTTGCCATGTCTGATGTTTAAACTCCTGGGGATCGAACATAGTCAGGACTGAAATAATGTTGGCATCTATTAAGTATTTTCCTGAGTCTAAATTTGATACATGAAGGTTATTTGAAATTCCAAATTGTTCTAAAAGATTATTGGGATTGGCATGAATTGCAATGGCTGCTCTAATACACCAAGAGCTAAAGGCTTCATAGGGAATAATTTTAGGTAGGTTATATATCCTGGAGATTTTTGGGGCCCAATCTAGCCCCATTTCTTTTAGTCGTAATTGAGTGGCAAATTCAGTTACGTTGGCGGTATTTGGCGCTACCATTCTGAGTCTAACGGTAACTGCTTGGCGCTGTTTATTGGTTGAACCGTACTATCAAATTTTTTCCATATTTGCCGTATATGTTGCTCATAGGCGGTTCTTATATAAAACAACTCTTCTGTATCAATTTCATTTTTTAAATAGTATTGAGCTGGACCAAATAAGCGATTAATTAGTGAGTCCGTGCTATCGGACGGTTTTCTATTTGAAAGTGTATTTAGATGATTCCCTAGTTGATTTGGCCATGATTGCATTAAAGAAATTGCTTTATCAATCATTTGTGATGCTTCCTCATGGGATGGTATTTTTTTGCCATGACCAGATCCAAAATTTCCCAGCCTAGCAACGCAGTGCCCTAGGAACCAGAAAGTTTTACAAAGTCCATCAAGTGAAAGTGTGGCTAGTCGCTCAATCTCCCTATTGGGTAAAGATCTAGAGCTTAATTGGATGCGTTCGTCATAGCGATGATCAATTAACTGCGCTAGAAGTATTGAATTTGGGGAGCCGTTTGTGATGGGTGATCGCCTTAAATCAGCTCCACAGTTGCAAAATTCAATATCTTTTCGAGTCCACTTAAGTGGCTTACGGCATTCATGGCAATGAGTGAGTAGGTTACATAAATGATATGAACAAGAGATATAAAGACTAAGGGACCATGACCCGTGAATATAGGCTTCGGTTTGTAGGCATTGTGGGCATACCTTAGGGTTTCTAGTTGCGATAAAGACTGATTTCGTAATCTGCTCCCCATTGATCTGCCAAATACGATCACCAGCCGAACGCGAGAGTTCAATCCCAGAGAGCTGAGCCAATTCCTCAACGGAGTTAAGGCAGTAATGGGCCAAATGTGGAATTACTATTGCTCTTACAGTAGTTGAATTTTCTTGAGAAATTTCAAATAGAAGTTCCTGCTCTCCCTTAAGAAGATTATTGCGAGCTACTCTTTTTAGGAAGCCATATACATCTTCCCTGTAAAACGGTTTAACGCGGTGTAGTAATCGATTCATTTTTATCAAATGGATTGGCATGTTTCTGGCCAAAAGTATTCTTGCAGGCTTGATGTAGGTAAGGAAGAATAATTTCAGATTTTCCAGTGGCAGCTAAGAACACGGCCTCAGAAATAAAGTCCTTTAAATTACGCAAATTTCCCTGGGTGATTAGATGAATCTTTTCTGCCATTCGATCAAGATTTGATATTTTTTGCATTGGAATGGCCTCATCTAAGGCGGCTAAGACATCTTCAAATTCTGGCCCTAGTTGAAATTGACTTAAATTAAAGACGCCTTTCCAGCGCGTGCTTACTTGAGGGTCATCAGAAAGTGCTTGATAAAGAGTGGGTATTCCAGAAAAGACAAAAGCTACACCTGATTGATCGTAGATACGCTTTATCAGATTGCTCGCCTGAGATGCTTTTATATTTAACCATAGGTGATGGGCCTCATCTCCAAGTATGGCAAGTGTCTGCGCAACTTTAAGGGCATGAATTAGCGTTTCTTCAAGTTTGTCATTACTTTGTGCCGCCATTAATTGTTCGTTTTGGCCTAACTGCTTTAATAGGGTTTGAAGTATGCTTCTCTCCGTTGGGGTGCTAGAAAAAACAATATATAAGATAGGACACTTTCGAAGAAATGTTGATTCGTGAGGTGGATTTGTTTTAAGTATGTATTCCAAAATAAAGCTTTTCCCACATCCGCCTTCTCCTAAGTACCAAACACCTCCAGGTTTACTACTTCTTTTTTTACGCTCCAGCAAATTATTGGCATATTCAATCGCCTCTTTGTATTGATCAAACATAATTGGTACAGTTCTAGCAAACTCAGCCATCTCATTAGCATCATTCCTCTCTATAACTAGCTGGCGGACTTGCTCGGCACTAATTTCATCTTTAATTTCTAGTGGAATATTTTCAAAAAGGTGTAAGGAGTTAAAGTCTGGCTCGTTCATTGATCAACCCCATTTCAACTTCTTGCGTTGGTAAGTTGGAATTTGAATAATCTGAGCTGAGCTTGAATTATTTTTAACTATTGACACTCTATTTTTAAAAGTGTTGGTAATGGAATTTGGATTTCCATTGATCACTGCTGTTGAGTTGACGTCTGAGAGTTGCGCCGCCTTAGAGTAGTTGGTGGATTTATTGACCTCCAAGCTTTCCCGAGTTTCATTAATAATTCGTTCTTGAGCGGCAAGATATGTATCTACTGCCTCATTTTGGCTTGAAATCTTGCCGGCCTCTTTCTGGATATAAGAGTGTTGAAATAGGGTTAGTCCGTTGGCATAATCTTGTCGAGTGCAGGGCACCTCTAGATATTCCTTGCTGTTAGGGTGCAGTACATAAATAGAGCGTAGGTCTCTTCGGGAAACGTAGAATTTAACCTTGGATCCAGTGCCAATCTCCTTCAGAAGATGATGAAGTTGCTCATCAGCATAGTTAAGTCTTTTGAAGCGTATGCCCTCATGAGATAAGGAACCCATGTTTTCATCGCCTAGGATAATATCCAGCTTATCGAGTGAGCGAATCATTGGGGGCGGAACTATTGCTATTCCTTCATTCCATAGATCTATGGGTCTGGCACGTTTTCGGCTATTTTCAGTCACGTTATGGTAATCGGCGGCCCATTTGTAAATTAGATAAATGAGATTAGAAAAGCGAATAACAGCGTGTTTTTTTGGGTTGTAATCGCCTCTCTTACTCAGATGAGGGAATGTCTTTCCTGGTAGCGCATCAAAAAATGTTGATTCTAGCGTTCCAAAGAAGCGCTCAACACTGCCTTTTAGCCAAGGCGTTCTTTTCTCGCAATGTTCATAATTCGCCCCAAGAGAAGTGATGGCATTAAGGTATTTAGGGCTTAGGAAGTCTCTTCCGCGGTCTGATACGTAATAGTTCCCTAATCCATAGCAAGGCCAAGGATTAACTATATCTGGCCAAAGCTCATAGGCTTTTGTATGGGGTTCTAATGAGTGTTGAATGCAGCTAAGAATGCTATCTAATCCAGTGGGTTGAAATGAAATGCTAAATCCAAGAAGCACCCCTGAATAACGATCTTTGATGGCTGTTAACCATGGGCGACCTAGTGGCAAAAAGACCTTGTCATCAATTACATAGAGATTCATTGGGGAGTGATCAATTTCTACGCTATCTAAGGGGTACTCTGCGGGTAAATGACCTTTAATCATGCGCATTTCGATTCGTGCAGCTTGCTTACCTTTTCTTGCAATAGCTAATTCATCTTGTGGCAGCGCCTTGATGCGGTTATAAAAAGTTCTATAGGCTATTTGCCGCAAAGAAGGTTTTCCTAATTTTTCTCGAGAAATATTTTCAATAGCCAGGGAAGTTCGATACGCTTTATATGCAGTTCCCACTTTTGGCCTTGTTAGAACGGCATATTTAGTATCAATTTGATCTTGAATGAAGTTCTCAGACTCAAGATCAATGAAAGTGTGTCGCCTTTTCAATGCATGGCCACTGACTAATCTTGATGAATCTTTATGTGATTCTTCCCACGCTATCCACCAGCCTTGGATTGTTGATGCTCCTGGCGCACCAAGGGGATCATTGATGAGTTTTGCAATACGATGTCTTTCATGGTCGATATATTTTCGTTGCCCTCGAGAAATTCCAACCTTAATACATTCGGAAATGTATTTAATTTTTCTGTGGACAATACCCTGATTCTTTTCTGAAATATCGTTCAGATTTATAAATGGCTCCTGCAGTTCATCTACTGCATTCGTTATTAATTGCTTTGGAGAAGACTTGCTATCGGTAATCCGTATGTTTTTTGAGCGAATCTCTATATAAAAATCAGACTCTGTGAGATTTAACTTATCTCTAGAATAAATTTCCTCGAATTCAAGTTGCTGATTTATGACGGTGACAAGCTCAAATTCATGCTCTTGATAGACTATAACAAGCCCTGGGATCAATAAGAAGGTACTCATTATTTATCTCCATTAGATTTAATCTGAGATAGGATTGTGGTAATCCATGGCTTTCCCACAGGCTCAGAAACTGCATTGTTAATGACAAGAATTCCAGTGAGTGTGAAATCTACTTCAGGCAAACTAGGTGATGTTTCAGCTACCAGTAGTGATTGATTCGATTTTATATTTCCGCCTTTGGAGGCAATGAATTTTGATGGCTGAATTTTTTTATTCATTTTTGATCTTTCTATATTCTTATTGATATTATTTTTTTAATTTGTCTTACCAGGAGCTCGATTTCTTCGACTCCAAACTGTTCCAGCTGTAAGTTCATCTTTGGTGAGATCACGCATAGCGTCTTCTCTTTGAAATGCTCCAACAGAGCTGAATGCATTAAGTTGTGCCTTTGGTTGTCGCCAAGTCGTTCCAGCAACCAGCAGTCGTTTATTTGACGGCGAATCACCCATAGCCAATTGCTCCAGTAGATAACCATACCGACTTGAAGAGATAAGATGTTCAATGCTGAGTCCTTGTAATGGTTTATTTGTATGACTTATTAAGGAATCTTTTGACAAAGGTAAATTCCAATCGATGCACAGATGTTTCTGTGCAATTGCTGTATAGACCTCGACTAGTTCTAATTCCAATAGATCCATGAGGTTTTTAATGGAGATAGCGCGTTGGCTACTCCATGCCGACAATTTTTCCAAAGTTGTATTTGGAAGATGGCTATGGGCATATCGAAAAAGTATTTTGATATTTTTAAAGCGCTCCCCATCTTGAATTTGAGCATCTGTTAGAAATGCAAATCTTTTCTTGGAATTACTATAGTGAAATCCAATCTGTTGATATTTATTAATTGCCTTAGGCTGAAACAAATAATTGAGAGTCTTTACTTCAATGGTTACTTCCGAATTATTTATACCAACTATAAGATCCGGAATGTATCGACGTTTCTTTCCGTCTATATCTACATAATTCTCAATATTTGACTGGGTCTTGATTTGAACTACATCATGACAAAGTACTAGGCTCGCAATTGTGTAGCGCTCTGTATAAGATTCATATTCTGCGGGGTAGGGGGTGAGCCCCTTTATAAATACTGCGCCAGTTGTTCGGTGTGATGCAACATCAATCAGCTTTCTAGCAGGCCCATTAGGGTCTAGTTTTTTAACTTTTCGTTTCTTTCGTGCCACAGGTATCTCCAAATATTCAGAGCTGAACCGTCAAAAGGCATCAATTGAATGCATTTCTCCCGTATCAGCTCAAATTGAGCTTCAAAAAATTGACTTTGTTTTGGAGTTTGGAGATACTGTTGGTTCCATGTAACAGTAATCCAAGCATCAAAAAAAGTCAGGTTGACCTTTCAGGTTAATTCTGACTTTTTACATTTCTAGCTCCCTATCTTGTGCGGTGCAATCTGTGGTTTGAGTAAGACTCATGAGCCATTGCGCCAGATCGGTAGTTAGTGCGTACCAATCCCGTCTTTTTGGGATCTTAAATATCTCAACTGGGATTTCCCCTCGTTCTTTAGCCAGTCGAAATGCTCCATAGGATTTGAATCCTAAGGCAGAGTAAAGATCTCGCCCTCCAATCATGGGGCCGTATTCCCTGATTAGCTTGCCGCTTAAGGTGGAGTCAATTGGTGTCATTTAAATATTTTCTAAATTTTTACTATTTTCTTATTGGGTTTAAATAAAATCTATAGGAATATGAAAGACATTCAAGTTCCTGAAATTGCCAAGGCAAAAACAAAGAAATCTCGGGGTGGCCAGGAAGTTGAGCCTCTAGCCAAAGCTCGGAATATGCTTTGGTGTAAAGGGGTAAAGGATCTGACGGATATAACAAATCCAAAATTAGATGAAATGTTTGTATGGAGATATGCTGACGATTACTTGAAAAATACACCAGCAAAAATCTTCGAGCGAATAGAAAAAGTGGGCATGTATCCACGGGGCAAAGGAAGCGGACTAAAAAGAAATCTTCCTGAAATTGTTGAAGTTGTGGATCAACATCCTGATTTTCTGGGCACAGCCATTGTTTTTAACTCCAAACTTTGGAAATTATTTGCGCTTAAGACAATCAGCGAGAAGGAAATCCTGCAACGTATTGACGATGTATTTAGTCAGAATGGAGTTGAGAGATATCCATATCCAAAAATAGAGAGTTGGCGCTATGGCAGAAATCCTGAGATAGATGTTCAGCATCCAGTCAATCCAAGTGAGTTGATGAGGCTGCAAGCGGCAAATTTACCAAAAATTACTTGGGTATATCTAACTTTGCTCTTTTACTTTTTTATTAAAACAACAATATCAGGCCGCTCTGAGAGACTCCTTAAGATGCATACCGATTCACTAAAAGACTATTTTGAGGGGCAGTTGGGGAATTTTGGTCAAGAATGTTTTTTAGATGCGCTTAAGAAAATTCAGGGTATTGAGGTAATACGCGTATTTTGACCTATCCCGGCCAGGGTAAGCTTCAGTCCCTTGCTTGCCCTACATCAGTCATTCAAGATGGGGTGTTTTTAGGGGTTTATCCGTCCCAAATCGGCCAAAAGCGGCCGCTTAATTAAATGTAAAGGTATGAAAAATTTCTAAGACGTAATTAATGCGGAGTACTTTTCTTCAAAGAAAAAAATGATTAATTAGATTTCCCGTAACAACACTCATTGAAACAACAGCAATGGCGACCATAAGATGTTTTGCTATTTCCTGGGCAGGTTTTGCACCACGGTCTTTAGAAACTTTATAAGTTAAAGAGCATAACAAAAATAAACCCCATGCAATTGCCACAGAATTCAGCATTGGAAATGGTAAAAAAAGTACAAAAAGAACGAAACTTAAAGAGATGCACAGGCGAGATACAAAATTAAAAATAGTACCCATGAGCGCTTTATTTTGGGTCGCCCTCTTAGACTCTTGAAAAATATGAAGACTTAATGAATCTGTAAGGTTATCGGCAATTGCAGCAATCAGCAAAGCCCCAATAAGCACTGGCTTGCTAGCATTTGTCATGCTTAGACCGGCTATCAAGGCTGTACTGTTGACTATAGCTGCTGTGGCTCCATAGCTAATTAGGTCTGTTTTCATAACAGTCTTATATCCATTTAAAACTGCATTTACCTAAATGTATCAATACTTAGGCCAATTAATTCACGCAGCTCTTAATTTTGATGCTTGTGCATCTTATTTGCTGCACTTACTGAGGATGTATAAATACTAATTGTTGGCAAGTGTTTGACTGCTTAGGGTCAATAGTGGTCGATAGAGTGGAGGATTGCAAGTCTCTATTTTGGTGGTTCGATTCCGACCCGGGCCACCAAGAAATACTAAAACCACCTTCGGGTGGTTTTTTTGTGATCACTCCTCCAGCAAGCTTCTTAGCATCCAAGCAGTTTTCTCATGGATATCTTGCCGTTGAGTGAGCAAGTCAGCAGTAGGTTGATCATTTGCTTTTTCAACTAAGGGGAAAAGTTTGCGAGCAGTTTTCGCTGTTGCTTCTTGAGCTTTGACAAGATGCTTAACCATATCCATTGCCTTTGGCACGCCCTCTACCTCTTTTATTGAGGCAAGCTTAGCAAATTCTTTGTAAGTTCCTGGCGCTGGCTCACCAAGGGCTCTAATACGCTCAGCTATTAAATCTAGTGCCGCCCACTGCTCTGTATATTGAGCCATAAACATCGTGTGAAGGGTATTAAACATCGGACCCTTCACATTCCAATGAAAGTTATGCGTCATTAAATATAAGGAGTAGCTGTCGGCTAAAAGTTCTGATAATCCTTTGGTAATGGCCTTTCGATCTTTTTCGCTAATGCCAATATCTATTTTTGTGTTCATTTCATACCCTTGCTTTTTAGATGAATTTATCTGGCTATCATGCGCCATTTTATGGCTAAAAGATATGATATTGTTGGCTCGCTTATAGGGCTATTTTCTTTTATGGCTTGGTAGGGCTATGCACCATTAGCCTCGGATATTCCCAGCGTGCTCCTTTTAAAAGGGCAGATTAATTAAACCAACCCTGTGCTGGTAATGTCCTTTAAATCGACATTACATTTCAATATGAGCTCTCAAGCCAAAGAAGTTGACTGGGCCACGAGCTGAGTTGTAGGCAGGATTGGCAATGCGTTGATAGTCAGCGGATATGAATAAGTCTTTATAAACTTTTGCGCTGTAGAAAGTTTCCAATATTTGCTCTTTCTTATAGCTAAGGGCTCCATCCCCAATAAAAGCCGCCATACCACCTTGCTGTAGGTAGGTAATTTGGGATGAAGAGATTCCATTGACCGCATAACCTATGCCCACAGTATCACTTGGCCTAGACCAGCTAGAACCTTTAATGCTTACTCCGCCAGACAACGACCTACTAATATCTACAGTTTGAGTTTCTGTTGTGCCTGGATTCCAGCTCCACCGACCAAAGATGCCAATATCATCATTGATGGCCTGTTCGATATTTAGACCATAACCCCATGAACTTTGTGCCGCTTTGCGAACACCGGTTACATCAGGGGTGCCACCAGTCTGCTGAGCCTGATTAATCGCATTTTGGTAGTTGCCCATATAAGCATGCTGTTGGTAATACAGGGCTCTTACTGCGCCAGACTTACCCCATAGCTCGTGTTCATGAGTTAATTCAATTTGATTGCCGTAGTCTTGGCTCATGCTGTAGTCAAGCTGAGCAGTATTCGGAATGGTTGGCATCGCCAATCTTGCCGCCTTTAAAGTCCAATCGTCTTGATACCACTCCGCTACAACACCATAGGTATAGCCTTTGCTATCGGCCGCATATCCATAGGCACCCATAGAAAAGAGGGCAAAGTTCTGAAACTGGGTTCGAGGATCATGACTGTAACTATTTTGATCAAAGAAATCTAGTGTTGCGAACTTGCCGTAGGTCACCACGATTCTGTTTTTATCCAAATTGCCCGCAAGCTGATTGGGTCCACCTTCAATATGTTCTTTGCCGCCACCCAAGCCAAAGGTTTGACGAATAAAGGCACGAGCTGTGTAGTAGATTGGCGGAGCATAAGAGCCTTTTTGTAATTCACCATTCTGAAATCCACCCAATCCAACAAGCTGTCCATTAAATGGTGTTCCTTCAAACATCTCTGGGTTCCAGTAGACTTCAGCGCCTTCCCAAAGCCTTGCTCCTAAAAACGCTGTGGCACTTAAGGTGTAGCTCTTGCCACCACCACCTTCAGATTTATTGAGAAGGCTGTTTTGACCGTAGTAAGGCGAATTGAAGTTATTTTTCTGCTGAACAATGTAAGTCGATTGCCCATGAATGCTCCATTGTTCAGTTTCGCCCTCGACAGAAATTTCACTGTCGACTGTGGGGGTGCTGCTGACAGGTGCCTCAGCCAAAATGATTGGGATATCACTAACTGGTGCTTCTGCTTTTACAGTAAAGGATAGGGCGCCCAAATAAAGGGCGCTAATTACGCCGATAAAGGCTGCGCGGCTTGTATTAAATGATAAAAACATCGTAAATGACAAATATACTTAATGAGAATTGTTCTCATCTTATCATATGATTGAGAATGACTCTCAATTAGAGAAATGGCTACTGACAGTGACTTAAACTCCAGATACCTTAGAATCAGCTAATGCGCTTGCTTTTTATTGCCACCCTCATCTTTTTATTCAATACAGCTTTTATGCCTGTATTGGGGGCGGCACACGAGCAATCACATCAATCTAAGGAAGGTGTAGCCCAAATTACTTGGAATGATGATCAATCTAGCAACGGCTTGTTTCAAATAGTTCACGATGATCACCATGATCAGGCAGGCTCCAGTAACCCAGACCATCATGATGGCGACCATCAGTGCCATCACATTTCGGTAGTAGGTATGGTGGGGTCTGGAATTGCTTTAGTTTCGCAGGATCTAAAAAGCTACAACGCCATTGAGCCACTTTTATCCTTAGAATTTTTCCCTACTCGAATCGAGTATCCGCCCAGAAACGCTTAAACAAATAACTCTGAACTCAATCTATTGGGATTGAGCGTTCTACATTTGTTTAAGGTTTTATATGAAAGCGATAAGAGTCGTTTTGTTTGCTTTTGCCTTTGCTTCAAGCATTCATAGCACAGTAGTAAGCGCGGAAGAATCTTTTGATGATCATTCGTTAATTTTGTTGGTAGGTCCCGCAATGGAGAAAAGTACGGTCGATGGTTCTAAAGCCTATGGCGCTTCTCTGGCTTTTGAATTTACGGCGATTGAAAATCAATTAGAAATTGAGGTGGGAACTCAGTATTTGAGCACCCCTAATCCAAAAGAGTTCGGCGCTCAACTGATCTTCAAAAAGCCTTTTGAGTTAGCGCAAGATATAGAGCTTGGTGTGGGCTTGGGACCTGCCACCTGGAGGAAAATAAACTCTACCAGTAACAACCTTCAATTGGGGGTTGCCTTTGTCGCAGACTTTATGTTTTGGACAACAAAGAAGGTCGGGTGGTACATAAGTCCTAGTTACACCTATGGCACCAGTAATAGCTCTGAGCGGCTTTTAGGACTCTCTGTGGGATTATTGTTCTCAATATAAGGATCAGATTACTCATCCTAGGTCATGGTCGATTCCGTCACGGGCCAACAAGAAATATCAAAACCACCTTCGGGTGGTTTTTTCTTTGGGCGTCTCCTTTGGGTCGTTCTCTGCCCGTCAGAAACCTCAAAATCGCCCAATCTGAACGGCTGGAATTGGGTTGATAGGCGCCACTTGGCTAAATAACGGTTTTATTATCCGGCGGATATCAATCTATGGGGTTAGTTGAAATACGAAAATAGATTAACATTTCTCTAATACTGAGAAAGGCAAATCTGTATTCAATCAAACTGGGGCGTAAATACATGCTTAGTCGACTTAACAAGATTGCAATTGCATTATTGGGACTCATTTTTATTTGGCAAAGTGCCTTTGCCTGTACTAGCTTTCAGCTAATTGCTGCAGATGGCTCAAGAGTCTATGCACGTACGATGGAGTTTGCCTTTCCACTTAATTCTGAATTAGTGGTTCTGCCACGCAAAATGCAATTTGTGGCAACTGGACCCAATAATCAAAAGGGCGCCAGTTGGATTGGAAAATATGGTGTAGTAGGGCTAAATGGTTATGACGCGCCAATCATTATCGATGGCATGAATGAGAAGGGTATGGCTGGCGGAATTTTATATTTCCCTGGTCATGCAGGGTATGCGAATCCCGCTAGCGCTGATCCTAAAAAGGCCATTGCCCCCTGGGAATTCATGACTTGGGCCTTGATGAATTTTGAAAATGTAGCTCAGGTTAAAGCGGCGTTAAACGACATTACCGTCATTACCCTAGAGGAATCTAATCTTAAAGTGATTCCGCCGTATCACTATGTATTGCATGACGCTGCAGGTGGCGTATTGGTAGTCGAGCCCATCAATGGCAAGTTGACGGCTAGTGATAATCCATACGGTGTTTTGACCAATTCACCTCCATTTGATTGGCACATCAATAACTTGGGTAATTATGTAAAACTTTCGCCAATTGAGCCTTCGCCAATCAAGGTTTATGGCCAGACGGTTGCTCCGATTTCAACGGGCGCAGGATTTTTGGGTATGCCAGGGGATAGCACCTCACCTTCACGCTTTATACGGGCCCTAGCTTATTCATCGACGATTGTGCCGGCCAAAAATGCCGAGCAAAACGTGAGCCTTGCTGAGCATGTATTGCATAACTTTGATATTCCCAGAGGCTCCGTTAGGTCTGTAGCAGGCGAAGGTGCATTTATGGAATTAACTCAGTGGAGCACTATTAGTGACCTAATTAATCGTCGTTTTTATTTCAGCACCTATGATCATCAAGCCTTAAGAGTACTTAACTTAAAAGACATTAATTTTGATAGAAGGGATGTCGTTAAGGTTAAGATCGATCAAAAGTTAAAAGCTCAGGAAATAAAGTTGTAATTAAGGGTAATAGTATTTGTATTACCCATTTGGCTGCTTTGGGTCGATATTTGCCAGCGATGATTTAACCAGTCGATTGTCTGCTTATGAGCGAGGAGCAGACTGCAAGGATGTTCCATGACATTCTCCTTGTGTGAAAGGGAATACCACTTTGCGCTGAATTAAAAGTCTCAGCAAGGGCTCGAGAAATCCCGAAAGCAGTCACTCGAGCTAGTTATCTACCGCAGGCAAATATCGACCCATAAGAGACGGTCGCTGATAACAAAATCAGCCGAAGATGGTTTAAGTGTTTCTTGGTGGCCCACTAGGACTTGAACCTGGGACCAAAGGATTACGAGAGCAGACATCCAAAGAAAACTATTAGGATTTCAAGAGGTTACGTCTCATAAATATTGGAGTGTGAGTATTTGTGAGGCTAGATTAATAAGATCACAAGAATGCTAGCTCACTCTTTGGTTTTCAAAACCAAAGGATTTTGGAGTAACCATCTAACACTTCGTTGCTACAAATGAATCAATCTAGCAAATGCCCCGTCTTTACAAAGATAGTGCAACCTTCCTTGCTAAAAGGTTGATGCAAGCTCATGTGTGGACTTCTGATCCATGAGCCAGCTGGGTAGCGGCCATGCTCATCTTCAAATACCCCATCAACTACGAAGATTTCTTCCCCACCATAATGCTTGTGTGGATTGAAATAGGTTTGTGGTGCCCAGCGAACTAAAGTAGATCCACTTCCTTGCTGCATCAGCGGCATGACATGAAGGCCTGACACCATTCCCTGATACCAAGGCGCCTTTGTTGTATCAATAATCTCTCGCTCGATTTGATCTGGACCGAGGTGTCTGAGTTTCACGAAAAGAGTGCAGCCAGATTCACTAAATGGCGCATGTGATGATCCTGGTGGATTCATGATGTATGTGCCAGCTGGATAGTCACCAGTTTCATCACTAAATACACCCTCCAAAACCAAGATCTCCTCACCAAATTCATGAGTATGAGTCTGAAATTTAGATCCAGGCTGATAGAGAACGATTGAGGTAGCTTTTGCCAACTCATCGCCAAGTCGATCAAGCATACGTCTTTCAATCCCTGATTCTGGACTCTGAACCCAAGATAAGTCATGGTGATTAATTACAACCCGCTTACTGTAATCAGAGTGAATATTCATGTATTGCATTTCAAGTATAGGAAAACAAGACAAAGCATAGCAAGTATATTGAACGTGCCAAAAAATATAGTGACCTTACTTAATTTAGTAATAACTAAGCGGCTCAGTTTTGCCCCAAAATATTTTGTAAGAATAAATCGTGTATCCAATGATGGTTGGTAGCACAACTACAGCACCCCAAAATATTACCCACAATGACTCTGTGGCTGAGGCTGCCTCCCAAATTGTCATTTTGTCTACGACGATGTAAGGGAACATGCTGTAAGCAATTCCTAAAAAAGCCAGGATAAAAATGGCTACGCTTAGCGCAAAAGGAACCCAAACAGGCGCCGGCTTATCTCTTTGCATTTTTAATAAGTTCAGATCAATCAAGATAAAGCAGGCCAAAGTTAAAACTGGGAAAGGTAATAAGAAAAAGATATTGGGGAAGGTAAACCACTTAGCCGCAATCTCTGGGCTAAAGAACGGTGTCGCTACGGAAATAATTCCAACGCCTAGCGCCGTTAATAAGAGGCATTTTCTGGCCCAGCCAACAGCCTTTAGTTGTAACTCGCCAGAGGTCTTCATGATCAACCAACTTGCTCCCAATAGAGCATATCCAGCAGGCAGGCAGAGAGCTACGATAAAGGCAAATATCCATCCTAAGTACCCCGAGTCAAAACCAATCACTTCTCTACCAACCATCACCCCTTGAGATGCCGCGGCCAAAAAGCTACCAAAAAAGAATAGAAAGTTCCAGACTGACTTCTGACTCAAATGGGCTTTTGCACGAAAGTCAAAAGAGACTCCTCGTAAAATTAAACCGGCCAACATCATGCCTACAGGCAAATAGAGTTCAGTCAAAATGATGCCATGGGCCATTGGAAAGGCAATCAAGAGTACGCCCACTCCAAGCACTAACCATGTTTCATTAGCATCCCAAAAAGGCCCAATTGATGAAATCATGATGTCTTTTTCTGACTCACTTGCTTGATTTAATAAGATACCTACACCCAAGTCATATCCATCTAGAACAACATAAGCAACCATGGCAATACCCATTGCAACCAAAAAGAAAAGGGGCAGCCAACCAGATGGTTCAAATAAATTAGGAATCATTTTTATATCCCTGCAATGCTGTTAGTTTGGCCTGGTTTCTGCGCATCAATCATCTGCACTAGATTGGCTTGTCTTGCCAAATAAAAAACAACCCAAATATAGGATGCGATCAATCCTATATAAAGAGCGAGGTACATCACCAATGTGCCTAAAATCATATTGGCAGGCACCTTGGTAACCGCATCGGCAGTTTTTAACACTCCGCTGACAAGGTAAGGTTGTCTGCCCATTTCAGTCACATACCAGCCAGCAATCACCCCTAACCAACCAGAAAAAGTCATAACGCTTAGACTTTTTAAGAGCCACTTTGGTAACTCTTTATTTTTTCTTGTCAGATAAAACCCAACAAATGCGGTTAAGAGCATCAACATACCAACACCAACCATAATGCGAAAAGCAAAGAATATAGGCTTGACTGGTGGAGTTGCACCAGGGAAAGCATCTAAACCCTTCACTTCTCCATCTAATGAATGCGTCAAATATAAAGATGCTAGCTTTGGAATGGTTACTTCATATAGATTTACTTTAAGGTTTTCATCAGGTATGGCAAATAAAACGGCAGGGGCGCCTTTTGTTGTCTCCCATATACCTTCCATTGCCGCTACTTTTGCAGGCTGATACTCCAGCGTATTGAGGCCATGAAAATCACCAAGCACAATTTGTAGTGGTGCCAATACTACCGCTACAGTCATTGCCAACTTGATTAACGCTCGATTTCCAGAAAGGTTAATGCCCTTCAAATAACGATAAGAAGAAATGCCTGCAATTAAGAACGTTACTGTCAAAAATGATGCTGTCATCATGTGCAGAAGGCGATAGGGCATTGAGGGATTAAAGACAATCTCAATCCAATTGGTTGCATGTGCTTGGCCATTGATCATCTCAAACCCTTGTGGGGTTTGCATCCAAGAATCTAGGGCAATGATCCAAAATGCCGAAAGCGAAGTACCGAAAGCAACTAAAAATGTGGCGATAGTATGAGCTCTT
>Ga0364914_10356_pt1 | contig 16409 bp, 14 predicted proteins | sample ExccelJu500001D3_3_FD_206954 | JGI IMG/M metagenome (GOLD analysis project Ga0364914, IMG submission 206954) | Enriched cells from Trout Bog Lake Hypolimnion, Wisconsin, USA - BchlTB.June25.5000.01.D3 | ecosystem: Environmental > Aquatic > Freshwater > Lake > Hypolimnion/Profundal zone | place... | reverse complement strand
CCAAAGATTGCTCAATGAGACGTTCAAACTCGGGCTGAATGCCCAAGACTTCAAAATTGGTACTGTCACCCATGGTTTCTTGAATGATGGTGCGGCGCAGGGCATAGCGAATATGGGGGAGGATTTCAGCTGGATCATTGAGTAGATTGGGGTGCTCGCTAGCGACTTCCAAAATGGTGCGCAGATCTTTAATGGGGATATTTTCCTCCAACAAAAGCTGCAAGATTCTTTGTAAGGTTCCCAGTGGAACAATCTTTGGAATCACATCCTCAACGAGTTTGGGGTAGCTCATCTTAAAGTGATCGAGGAGATCTTGCGTTTCTTGACGACCTAATAGTTCAGCTGCGTGACTACGAATGAGGTGATCCAAATGCGTGGTGATCACTACTGCAGGCTCTACAACAGTACAACCTATCGCTACAGCTTGGTCACGCTGAGTGCGCTCTATCCATACTGCTGGCATCCCAAAAGTAGGGTCTTTAACGGCAATGCCCTGCATGGGCTCACTTCCCGCTGGCTGGATGGCTAAGAGGCGATCAGGCAAGCATTGCCCGCGGCCAATTTCAGCGCCGTAGAGCAAGATGCGATAGGTCTCGGCTGTTAACTGCAAGTTATCGCGAATGTGTACTGATGGAATCAGAAAACCAATTTCAGTGACAAACTTGCGACGAATGGCGCGGATGCGTTTAATCAGATCGCTCTCATCGCCTTTGTCGACCAAAGGAATTAGGCGATAGGCGAGCTCAAGACACAAGGGCTCGACAATGGGCACATCTTTCCAGTCCAGCTCTTCTTTGGCAACGGGTCCAGTTCTAGCCGCTTCAATCGCATCAGCCTCTTCTTTTTTAGTCTTGGTATGAGCTGCATAGGCCAAACCGCCAAACATTGTGGCAAAGCCCAAAAAGATAAAGTGTGGCATGCCCGGTATGACCCCTAGGACCCCCAGCACGATTCCTACAACACCCAGGGCATTACTGTTAGCCTCAAACTGTTTGGAGACCTGCCCTGAAAAGTTGTCATCAGTGGCAACACGGGTGACTAAGATACCGGCAGCAGTGGAAATGACAAGCGCTGGAATTTGAGCTACCAGACCATCACCAATGGTCAAAGAGGCAAAGGTAGAAAGCGCCTTCATAAATCCCATATCGTGCTGCATAACCCCAATGATCAAACCACCCACCAGGTTGATCACCAAAATCATGATGCCGGCCATGGCATCGCCACGCACGAACTTGGACGCACCGTCCATGGAACCAAAGAAGTCTGCCTCTTGCGCCACTTCAGCGCGGCGCTGTTTGGCTTCAGCTTGTTGAATCAGACCTGCATTCAGATCCGCATCAATGGCCATCTGTTTGCCTGGCATCGAATCCAAAGCAAAGCGAGCCGATACTTCAGCTACGCGGCCAGAGCCCTTGGTAATCACCACAAAGTTAATAATCGTAATCACCAAGAAGATCACGATACCCACGGCAAAATTGTTGCCAATCAGAAACACGCCAAAAGCTTCGATGACCTTTCCGGCTGCATCCGTGCCCTTATAGCCATCCATCAGCACAATACGCGTAGAGGCTACGTTGAGCGATAGTCGCAATAGGGTTGTTAATAAGAGGACAGTTGGAAATGCAACAAAGTCTTTAAAGCTCTTGATATTGATCGCTGTGATCAAAACAATGATCGAGAGCGCAATATTGAAGGTAAATAGGACATCTAGTAAAAATGCTGGCAAGGGCACCAGCATCATGACTAAGATCATGAGAACTAAAACCGGTATTGCGCCTTGGGTAGTCGGGCTTGGCAGCTTAGTGGTGTCGAAACCCAGGATTTTCATGCGCGATAGTCTATTGGTCTAATAATGGCTTTAAAAATTGCAGAATGATCAAAATTAGCGGACGCTCACTATATATAGTTGTAAATCCTCTGATTGCCTCTAAATATACTGTATTTTGGGGTGAAAAACACTAAAAATGGCAAAAATTGCCGATCAAAATGGCAGATTTTTCCATCAAAAGGGCATGCTGAACCATCAGTCTGACTTGGCCGGTTAATGCAATCAAGTTTGTTTAAAAGGGAATCGAGCCTATGTTGAGCAAAATGAAAGAGTTAGCCAATCAGTCAAACCAGCCCCCATTGTCTAAGCTCAAAGAGAGTTAAATTTATTCCTGCTTTTTTCAAGAAAAAAATAAAAAGCTTCTATTGATTTTTTTCTTAAAGCTTGATGGACGCTCTTTGATGTTTTATGCGGCTATCGCCAGCCTCACACATTGCTGCAATGCTCTGTGCCGCAGCATCCTTCTAGGCATCTTCTTCCAGATCTCTTTCTCATTGCGAACTTCAATGAGATATTCACGTACGGTAATGGGCATGATTCGATCGCGTCTAAAGATTGAGCATTCAATCCATTCTGGAATACCGTCAACTAGGGTATCGGCTTGATTAAAGACTAAGCCATTAAATTGGCTGTGTTGATTTAGTATTTTTGAGCAGCCCTCGATCGTAATAAAGACTTGCCAGCGACCGTCTTCATATTGAGTAAAGCCAATTTCTTCGTTTAAGGGATCTAAGTGCAGATTCTGGATCGTGCGTAGTAAATTTAAGATTGTCTTAGCAGGCACTTCAATTTGTAGGTCAATCCAAGCCTTTAGTTCACCCTCATCAATCTCTAGTAGCTTAGCGGCACTACTCACTTCTTTATGAATGAGTCCATTAAATACATTAATAGACTCTGCTAGGTTTGCAGGGGTGCTTACAGGGGTGCTTGAAGGCACGCTTGTAGCTTGGGGTGATTGTCCGTAATCAAAATGCACTGTTTTTAAGTTAACTCCCTTATTGGGATTTAGGGTAGGCAGATCGTCCTTGATGTCAAATCGCTTGGGTGACTTATCAGCTTGGCACAAGTCCTTTTCTGTCACCTCGTTAATAGTCGACGCATTGTTGGTAGCCTCTTTTCGCTCTAATATCTCTTTAAGAGTATGCGTACGTTTACCGAACTTACTTGGCTTATTAAGAGTGCTTTTCATGGTTGATCTCCTGGTATTTTTTAGCTTGCTTGCTCAACTGATTTGTTTAATCACTAAGCGCCTACTGTTCTGAACAGGGGTCCTGTAATTCATTGCCAGTTCTGGATGCTCAAGCTCTAAGCGTTTGCTATCAATTCTGAAAGAGGGTTTAGGCGCCTTCCAAGTAGCTAGCACTTTGCCTTGATAGTGAAGCGTCTCAGCCTCGCCCATTTGACTCATGATGTTTTGCTTAATCAAAGAGATCTCTTTTTCGCGAGCTTCAATCTGGCCATTTAGCAATTGCAAGCGTTTAGTGAGTTCCAAGGTTTCTGCTTGAGCTTCTATGCTTTTGCTTGAGTCCCCTTTATTAAAGAGGCTTTGGTAATCTGCCTGGCTTTGCGGTGGGGGTGGAAGATCTTTTAAAACATGCTCATTCCAAAAGTGCAAAGCCTTTTGAATAATCAGCTCTTCTAGTGCTTTGTCTCTGGCGATCTCATAGATCCGAAAATCACTATTTCCGAACAAGACCGCTAGGTCTGCCCCTTCAATTTTTGTGATCGCTTGATACCAAGCCACCTGACATAAGTAAGGTAGTGGTACTTCGTCTGATCCGACCTCTCCCCAATCATTCATGGCAAATGGGTTAGCCGTTTTACATTCCAAAATTTTGCTAGGCGCACTCCCTATGCCCTTGCCCAGAACCAGCCTATCGATGTGGGCACTAAACATGGGATGCTCTGGGTGGATAAAGGCTGATTGATCATGAAGGAGTTCAAGACCGGTAGCGTGGGAGTATTCATTAGCGACAAACTCCTCGGCAAAAGAGCCAAAGCGCAAGGGCAGAGAATCAACCTTCTTGGTTTGTTTACCCGTCTTTTCCTGCCAGACTTCTAACGGGGACCGAAAACGGGAGAGGCCCAAGATAGCGCCAATGTCTGAGCCACCTATGTATTTAGTGCGATCTACGCTAAAATCTTGATTAATAAGCATTTTTTATCTCCAATACAGTTACTTAGTTTTATTAAAAGGAAACTAAGTACTCATTTTAGGATACTTTTCATTTGATTACAAGTGGTCAAATTAAGGCTGCACGCGGTCTTACGGGATGGACGGCAAGACATTTAGCTGAAAAAGCTGAAATAGGCTTTTCAACCCTGATACGTCTTGAGTCTGAAGAGGGCGTTCCTTCAAGTCACGTTAAAACGTTGGGCGCTATCAAGACTGCTTTTGAAAAAGCTGGCGTTGAATTCATTGGCACGCCGGAAGAGGGTGCAGGGGTGCGCTGGAAAAAATAGTCTTTTTGCAAAACGAACTCGATTTTTATCAATAAAATCAGTAAGTTAATTTTTTAGTGTTGCTAAGTTTGTTTGATTTAAGCTTATTTAAGCATTCGAGGTGCAAATGATCGGTGAAAAACGCGGTGGCGGGCCTAAAACACTACAGGGTAAGGCTCGATCTTCTGCCAATGCCAAAACCCATGGGTTGACATCTAAGGTGCCAAGCAATTCTCAAGAAAAAGTGCTCGTTGAGACTTATGCAAAGGAATTGATTGACTATTACCACCCCCAGTCTCCCTTGGAAAAGCTGCAAATTGAGCGCATTGCGATTTGTAGGGCCAAATTACAGTATTTATATGATTTAGAGCAAATCAAGTTAACCCTAGCTAGTAAGGAGCTTGAATCGCAGCCTGAAAAAATCCTGGAAAAGGTTCCCGGGCTTAGTCCTCTGGCCATGGGGATGGCAATCGAATGTATTGCTCAGGGTCAGATTTATCTTCCTTGCCGCTTAGACCTTGCGCTCTTAGAGACCATTTGTCAGGAAATAGAGGGCTTTAATGGGGTTATTGAAAACCAGCACCAGTTTGCAAGAGCCCTGCCAAAGTTGACCAAGTATCTTAATAGTTACCCAGTAGTAGGTTTGGACAATAGCAATCAGTGGATGGAAAAGCTAGTCGAAGTAGTTAGGCACTTAGAGAGGTTATCAGCGGGAGAGCGCTACTCTGGTAAATGGAGTGAGCTGATTGAAGGCTATCTCTTAGGTAAAGACTACGAGGCAAAGCTGGAAAAAGAGGCAAAGCAGCCAGAAATAGATGAATTGGAGCGATATCAAGAGGAGCGCCGGATTGCCCGGGGCCAAAAGCCGCGTGAAAAAGAGCCGCAAATCCAGTCTGCAAAGAGCGTTATGCCAGAAGAGATAGCGTTGCGCTCACAACTTAGGCAATTTACACGCTTGTTCCAAACCTATCGGGAGGCGGAGCAAGCAGTGTACAAGTACCATGAAATCAAAGAGTTGATGACTAAGGCCATTAGCTTGCCGGCTACGGAATCGGACTTGCTTATGCGCTATCAGACTACCTTAGAGCGCAGATTGTCGTCTGCAATTGGAGAATTACTAGCCTTACAAAGAGCTAATCGGCAGGAGTAACGCTCAAAATAGACGGTAAGCATGAGCGAGCAAGCGCTCAAAAAGTCTTCAGAGCTCTAAAACTCCCATTTAGGAGAGCTAAATCGGAGTTTTAGAGCAGCAGGGGATCTAAAAAACGTAGCAATAGACGGGTTCCTCAGCCGCTTTTAAAGCGCGTATAAAGATCAAATGTCATTAAATTCAGATACTTAGCGAAAAGTAGGTCCCTAAAAGTAGGTCTCTTAAAAGAAACCTAAATTGTTCTAAACACATCTGCTTTTTAGTCCGTTAATGGTTCTACAGGGGATTACAGCAAGCAATTGCTCCCAACCAATTAACTAGAAGCACAAAAGCAGTACTTTTAAGGAGATTTACATGACTACCGTAATTAACACGAACTTGGCATCCTTGTTTGCTCAAAACAGTTTGTCCAACGCTCAAAATAATTTGGCAACTTCAGTACAGCGCTTGTCTTCTGGTTTGCGTATTAATAGCGCAAAAGATGATGCGGCTGGTTTGGCAATTGCACAAAACATGCAAAGCCAGATCAACGGCACAAACCAATCGATCAACAACTTATCTGACGCAACTAACTTGTTGCAAACTGCAGATAGCTCCTTGTCTACTATTCAAGACATGCTCTTGAAGATGAAACAATTGGCCGTGCAAGGATACGATGGTTCATTAAACAGCACTCAAAAGGCTGACATCGTTACTCAAATGCAAGATCTGAATAATGAAATTAACGCGACGGCGCAACGTACCCAATTTAACGGCATCAACTTGCTCACTAGTGGTTCAAGTATTGATGCAGTGAACTCTGACTTGAAAACAGGCGCTACTTTAGTAAATACTCAGGTTGCTGTTCTCGGTGCAACTGCATTACAAGGTTTGGGCTACTACAGTACAGCAGGTTCTGCAGTTCCAGCAAACTTGGGCGATAGCGCTTCTACTGGTATTGGTGCTGTGAACTCGACATTCAAGATCAACATTGATCCAACAATGCAAAATCAAACCCCTGGTAACTACACGTTAACTAGCAACGGTGCTAACTTAACTTTGACTGGTACTATCAATGGTTTGTCATCGTCACAAACAGTTGTGGTTGGCAACGTTGATGGTGGAAATCAAGGCGGTCCTGGTGTAACTAACTTCCATCAAAATTTAAACTTTAGTAACTTTGGCATCAACATTGATACATACAGCACAGTTTCAGCTGGCACTGTAGAGCAAGGTCAAACTCTTGCAACTGCATTGGTCGCTAAAGGTACGAATTCTGGAGTTTCAACTATTCAGGTAGCCGGTCAAACTGGAACAATCTCTGATGTTCGCTTGTCAGGTACAGCTCCTGGTACTTACAGCATGACATATGACAACCTTGGCGCAATTGGCTCCGTAGGATTGCCAACCTCTCTTGCAACTGGAGCTACAACAGTCGCAGGTAATACAGCATATGTCACTGTCAGTGATTCAACAGCTAGTAGCACGGGCGCAGGTGGTTCACTTACAGCCACACTTGATGGCAGTGGCAACATTACAGCATTAACAGCGGGTCCTAATGGTGGATCATTGTATAAAGCTGGAGATGTTCTTAGTACATTAGTTGCCGGTGCGACAGCGACAACCACAGCAACAGATACCATCACAATTGGCAGCACGTTGACAGTTGGCCAGACCTTATCAATCGGTGGCTTGACAGTAACAGCAACTGGAGGTACGGCTACAATTGCAAGCATAACAACAGCTTTGCAAACTGGCGCAACGAGTGGTAACGCAGCGATTACTGGCACACTTGCGGCTGGATACACTGCAACAACTTCAGGTGCTGGTAACGTCCTGTTAACATACACTGCAAATAAAGTAGGTTCTGCAATTCAGTTGGGAGGAACTAATCCAACAGCCGCCTCTCACGTATATACAGGTACTTTTGGTTTTGCAAATGCCCTATCTGGTATGAACGTAGCCACTTTAGGCGCACAATCTACTGCTACTAATCTCTTGACATTGAGCGGCACAGTAAACGGCGTTGCTACAAAGCAATCAGTTCAGCTCCAAACTAATAACGCTAACAATACCGAAACGATAAACTTTGCTAGCTTTGGTGTTTCATTTGATGTAAAAAGCAATCAAACACAACAAGCCAATGATATTGGATTTGCATTAGCCAACCTAAATAGCGCATCAAGCACCTATGGGACAACTAGCAACTATGTTCCTGGCCAAATTGTTGTAGGTCAAGGAAACAATAGCAACCTTCAGTTCCAAAGTGGCGCAAACTCATCAGCATTTATTGGCATTAATACACTGAACGTTCAAACTGGTACTACTGGTTCTACAGCTGGTACCTCAGGCGCGATGATGGCTATGGGTACTGATATTACTGGTATGAATGCTACTGGTTCTGCAACTGGAACTCTAGGAGCAATGACTTCTAACAACACAATTTCTGATTGGCAAACAGCATTCCAAAATGCCGCTGCTGCTGTAGATAAAGCAGTTGATTATATTTCGACACAGCGTGCTACTTATGGTTCGCAAATGAATCGCTTGAGCTACATTTCTACAAACTTAACAACTCAAAGCACCAATTTGCAAACTTCTAAGTCATCTATTACTGATACAAACTTTGCATCAGAAACAGCAAACTTGACTAAGGGTCAGATCATGCAACAGGCAGCAACAGCAATGTTGGCCCAAGCAAATCAAATGCCTAACGTCATCTTGTCATTGTTGAAGTAATTAGCTAAGGCCATCTAGGGTAGATTTTCTACCCTAGATGAATAATTGTTTAAGGAGTTAAGTAATGAATTCTATTACGCCATACAGCAGCCCAGTACCAGCGCAACCAAATGTTGCGCAGAGTACTTTGCCGGCAGCAAGTTCTGCACCTCAGCCCCTTCCTCAGCCATCTATCCCAACAGATGCAGAGGTAGTCTCTAAGGTCGCCAGCATACAAATTAAACCCTCTAATGTAGGGCAAGCAGCACAACCAACGCAGGAAACCATTCAAAAAACTGCTCAACAGTTAGAGTCTTTTGTCCAGTCTATGGGCCGTAATCTGAGTTTTTCAGTGGATGGCACAACGGGATATCAGGTGGTACGTGTAACAAATCCACAAACTGGCGAGGTAGTGCGTCAATTGCCATCGGAAGAGCTATTAAAAATAGCTGAAAGTATGCAGCAAACGGGTAATAGTGGCTTGGTTAATCAAAAGGCATAGTTAGTCATCATGTCAGGTTCGCCTGGCATGATTTATGCATGTGCTTTATTGAATGCCCTGCGCAATAGGTTCGCTGGGGCAAAATAACTCAAATCGGTAAATAACATGGCTGTTTCAGGCACCACAAGCACTACCAGCACTGCTGCTGCAACACCATCGGCAGTAATTACCTCAACAGCGCCCACAACCTCAACAGCTTCTACAGCTGCCAGTGCTGTTACAACCAATTCAATTGACGTTGCCAGTATTGTTGCCTCTTTAATGTCTGTTGAGAACCAGCCATTAACAGCGCTCCAAAATCAAGTTACAACCAGTCAAACGATCATTAGCGACCTTGGAACAATCAAAAGCAAAGTTGCAACCTTGCAAAGTGCCTTATCTACATTTGAAGACCCATCCACTTACAATAACCCTGCGGTAAGCTCGACAGATAGCACGGTCGTTACCGCGACAGCAACCTCTGCAGCTAGTATTGGGTCGATCAATATCGCTGTGACACAAATTGCCAAGCCGGCCCAGATCATATTAACGAAATATTCAGGCGCCAATTTCACATCGGCCAACGATACGGTGTCATTTGACCCTGCAAAAGGATTTAAGTTAACGGTAGGTGGCAAAACCTACAGTACGATGGATGCAGCAACACCAATTCAAAGTACAGGCGCTGGAGGGCAAAGCACGCTGACAGATTTGCAAAATTGGATCAATGGACTGGGTGCAAATGTAACAGCCCGCGCCTTGCAAACTACAAGTGCGTCAAATTGGGTATTGCAGATTTCAGGAACAGCATCAGGGCTTGCCAATAATGTAAGCGTAGATACTGGCACAACAGGTACTGGTTCCTCCATCAGTAATCTGAGCTTTGCGCTAACATCATCTCAAACATTTCCGGCTCCTCCTGGTACCGCCGGCACTTTAACGGTTCCTTTGGCTGGCGGCTCAGGCTCTGGTGCTACTGCTAACGTTTCGTATGATGCAACTGGCGCTGTGACTTCAGTGCAGTTACAAAATGCAGGTACCGGATATAAATCTGGAGATGCGCTAACTATTGCTGCTGTTACAAACGCAGCAAGTAATCAAAACACTAACAGCACACAATTTAGCGCATTAGCTGCTGGTAAGACGGTGGTTTTAGATGGTCTGACTTTTACTGCAGGTGCCAATGGTGCAACGGCTGCCCAGGTGGCAAGTGCATTTGCTAACTTACCTGCAACTGCTACTAGTTTTTCAGCCATCAATACGGCCAATCAGTTAACTGGCGACAGCACTGGCGGTGTATTTACTGGAGGCGCAACGATTGCCGGTTTATCCAGTGGCTTAGTAAATGCAAACAACACGGTAGTTTTTGATGGGGCAGGATACATTAATGCTACTGGTAGCGGGTCGGTAGCAGGCAATGCCGCTACAACCGGTGTTGCGACAGCTGCTTTGAGTGGGATTGTTGCTGGTGGTGAGCCTTTTTATAGCGCGCTCCTGAGTACCGCCTCCCAAGATGCTATAGCAACAATTAATGGAATCACCGTAAATCGTTCAAGTAATGCTATTACTGATGTAGTTCAAGGGGTGACCTTAAATCTTGTAGGCCCTTCGGCAACGAGTACAACCAATGCAATTGTGACAGTGAATCAGGGCCCAGATAATTCTAGCGCCTTAATTAATACACTTATTGCAGCATATAACGACGTTATTACTAGTTACAACACAATGACGGCAAATTCAAATTCATCCTCTACGCCTGGGACATTCGCCAATGATCCTACGATGCTTTCATTTGTCAATAATATTAAGTCAATGTTTGCCTATGGGGCAACAGATGCATCCAGCGCTAAGATTACAGGCTTTACAAGTGGTAGCGATCCGATGAGTTTTCATAGCTCACAAGGAGTTATAGATGGATATCTACAGATTGGAAATACGAAATATAACTACTCAAATATTCCAACTGGGTCTACCTCCTCCATCAGTAATCTGAGCTTTGCGCTAACACCATCACAAATATTTCCGGCTACTCCTGGTACCGCCGGCACTTTAACGGTTCCTTTGACTGGCGGCTCAGGCTCTGGTGCTACTGCTAACGTTTCGTATGATGCAACTGGCGCTGTGACTTCAGTGCAGTTACAAAATGCGGGTACCGGATATAAGTCTGGAGATGCGCTAACTATTGCCCTTGCATCAACAAATCAAGATACTAACAGCACCCAATTTTCAGCACTGACAGCAAATCAAACGATGATCCTTGATGGGCTCACTTTTAAAGCAGGTACCAATGGTGCAACGGCTGCCCAGGTGGCAAGTGCATTCGCTAACTTACCTGCAACAGCTACTAGTTTTTCAGCCATCAATACGGCCAATAAGTTAACTGGCGACAGCACTGGCGGTGTATTTACTGGAGGCACAACGATTGCCGGTTTATCCAGTGGCTTAGTAAATGCAAACAACACGGTAGTTTTTGATGGGGCAGGATACAGTAATGCTACTGGTAGCGGGTCGGTAGCAGGTAATGCCGCTACAACCGGTGTTGCGACAGCTGCTTTGAGTGGGATTGGGGCAACGACAAAGATTAATACACCCACAGTAAATCAATTTGTTAGCTGGGTAAATGGTCTTGGAGCAGGGGTGAATGCTACTTTTGATGGCTCAAGCATCGGAATTTCAGGAACGCAAAATGGTCAAGATATTACGGTTGATTTTTCTGGTTTAAATAATAATATTTCTCGCACCACTACAAGTTTGTCAGCAATGGGAATGGATCTTCAATTAGATGGAACCATCCAATTTAATACTGCGAGTTATCAAACCGCTGTATCCAATGGCCTATTTAATAAGTTATCAATCGGTTTGAAGATGGGATTTTCTGGGGTAACAAGCAATTTAGATAATTTTCTAACATCTGAAATTGACCCGACCAACGGCGCGCTGGTAGCAGAAATTACCAATCAGCAAAATTCCATCTTAGATATTCAAAAACGAGAAACAGATTTGCAAACTAGGCTTAATGGCATTCAACAAGGCTATATCAACCAGTATTCCGCATTAAATGCGCTGCTCTTCCAATTAAATTCAACGAGTACTTCGCTTGCCAGCTCCTTGGCGGCTGTAACTAATATTAACGCTGGCAAATAAATAGCCGTAATAAGTAATAACTTACAAAGAAAAGAGATGAAGATGAATGCCAAAGTAGCAAAAGCGTATGCCAATAACGAAGTAGAAAGTAGTGTTATTTCATCTGATTCTAAGGAGTTAGTGGTTCTGGTTTATGAGCGCGTATTAGATAATCTCAAAATCGGCAAATGTGCTTTAGAAAATGGAGAATATGGTGTTGAAGCTTTTGCTAAAGCAAATGATTTAATTCAGCAAGGCTTATTAGCTTGCTTAGATTACAGCGCAGGACAAGATATTGCGATAAATTTAGGTGCTATTTATGAATGGTCTCTAAGAGAAATGGTTAATGGCCGGATTGAAAAGTCTCCTCAAAAAATTCAGGAGGTAATTGAAGTGCTCACACCCCTTTATGAAGCTTGGTTAAGTTTAGCCCCCAAAGCACAATTGCATAACGGTCAAGCTGAACGGTTTATAAAAAAAACGGTGCAACCAACCAATCTTAGTGTGGTCAATGCATAATTAGAGAGGCATTTAACCCAAACCTTCCCGCCATTGTGGAAGTGGGACTCAATAAGGAGGGGTCGTAAATGACGATACCAATACCCTCGGGTTCTCCAGTGAATCCAGTAATGGACTTTCGTCGCAATGATCTGGTGTCTCCCCCTACTGCCCCAGCAGTTATAGAGAATGTGCAAGCGATAGATCCACGTGTAGTCCTCAATATGCCTACACCTGTAGCGAGTTCACCCGATAGTGCCGCGCTCAGGGACGCGCTGTTAGCAAGCCAGCCGAACAACGCAGTATTGTTGGAGCTATCTGGAACTCAGGCTCAGCAAGAAACCGTGCTAGATCCTGTGCTCGCACAGAGTCTGAGCAAAATGGATTCACTGGGTAGCTTGGCTTTGGGCCAATTACTATCCGATAGCTTGCTAAATGAAAGTGCCAATGCAGGTAATCAAAGCAAGCAAGTCAATTGGCCTGGGAGTCTAAATAACAATCCAAATGCCTTAGCTACAGATCCTAAGGCTGCCATGAATACGCTGTATCAAAATCTACAAAATTCTGGAATCTTTGCGGCTGATCAATTAAAAAAACTACTCATGCCTGCAGGTTCTATGGATGAGCAGCATTTACAGGTATTAGAGTCAACGCAGCAACAAGTTGGTGGATTGCTTGAGCAATTAGCTACCGATAATCCGGCCATGAAAGACGCCGTGAAATTACTCCTAAGAGGGGATTTGCTGTGGCAGGGCCAGTTAACGCCGAACGTACAGGCAAAGATCTATCGTAGCGATGCCTGGGAAACCGATCCACAAAATTCATCACAACTACTTAAGGGTAGCCGCCTCACAATGGAGGTGAATCTACCCAATCTTGGCAAGATAGAAGTGGTTGGCGTTCAATTTGGCGACCAACTGAATATTCAAGTCAAGGCGAGCAATGCCAGCAATCAAATTTTATTGCCACAATTTGATGTTTTGCTTGAGCAAATGCGTGATCAAATTGATGCACAGGCTAATGTGAGTTTAATAAAATCAGATTCGGTATAAAGACTAAAAATTATGCCTACTCTAGAACCCAAAAAAACACTCAAGGCTGTGGCGCTCAAGTACGAGGTCAACGGCGCTGCCCCAAGGGTAACCGGTCAAGGGGAGGGCTTTGTTGCAGAAGCTATTTTGGCTAAAGCGCAAGAGATGGGTATACCTACGAGAACTGAGCCTGAGTTAGTCGAATTTTTAATGCAACTCAAACTCAACGATTTGGTGCCACCAAAGCTTTATGCCGCAGTAGCAGAAGTGCTGGCTTGGGCCTATGAGATTGACGGCAAAATTGAGCCACGGGAATTGCCACCTGAACTTTCTGCCGAGTCTGCGCATAAAAGCTGACAGTCAAGTAAACACTCTAGTAGGTCTGGACGCACGAGACAAGGCCCCTAAACAGCTATTCGTTTTATGCCGTTAATACCTTACAGCCTACTGAGATTGAGTAGGGCTATTAGGTCTTACAGAGCAGCTGAAAAAAGTGAGAGAGCATTTTATGCCGGCAATTGGTAAACAGAAATTAGAGAAACAAAATAGTCCTATATCAAGGTCTACACGCACTAGGACGGAAAAGACTTCAGCCTCTAAGCAAGTCGGTAAGCCTAGTCATTCATTGAAATCGGGCGCAACAGTTGCCGGATCAGAATCATTTTTAAAAACCCGCCTAGATCTGATGTGTTCACTACGCCAAAGCCTGGGATTCACTAAAAGCTAGCACCTTAGCGGGGATTATTAAGACTCAATAAAAGAGTGGCCATGTAGCTTATGAGATTTCAGGGTGGGGCTATATTCTTCTTCTTGATTGGCTAAAACATATACCGTACCGTCTTTTTGAAAGCGGATAGCGGGTCTAAAAGGCGCTTGGAATGCTCTGATTCTAAGATCAAGTTCTGAGCGATCAATATCTTCGGTGATGATGCAGTAAGCGGAGTAATCACTTCTGGTAAATTTCTTATGCCCCCATTCGATGGGCAACTCAATTAAATCATGTGTACTTTCAACAAGTTCTTTTAGGTGCTGAGTAAATAAATTGAGTAAATTTTGAAAAGCAAGATCGCTTAGGGTTTTTCGATTGCACCCAGCTGGAATGGGAAACAAATTTATGGCGATGATAGGACCAGCATCTACATACTCATTCATGAGATGTAGCGTGGTTCCGAATGCTTGATCTTGGTCGTAAATAGCCTTTTCGATTGCGCCCCAGCCCGGTCTGGATGGAGGTCCAGGGTGAAAGTTATAGGCACCATACCCTAATAAGCTCAATATTTTGGCTGGAACAATATTCGAGCTTGAAAAAGAAATGAGCCTGGATTTCTTTAGGGTTGAAAAGGGTATGGCAATGAGCTCGGACAGATCATTGACCAAAATGATATTCAGCTTTGGATATTCCATCGATAACATTCCCAGCAGGGTAATGCCGTACGCTTTTTCAGCCTGAAGAATAATGGAATCAATCATCTCAAAATTTTACCCATGAGAGATGACATGTAAAGCAAGCAGCGCACCAAATGTACTCCCAGTTTTAATAAGCAATCAGAACTACCGATTAGAGTGAAGCCTTAAACCTGGAGATTGGTCACTTCTTTATAAGCATCCACTAGCCGATTGCGAACCGCAATCATGCCCTGTAAAGACAAATTGGCTTTTTGGAGGGAAACAATCACTTCTTCAAGTGAAGTATCTGAGCTGCCCGAAGAAAAAGACTGGGCCTTTGCTTGGGCGTTGTTTTGAGCGCTGTTCACGTTCTCAATGGCGTTTTTAAGAATGCTTTGGAAATCCACGCCTCCTGCAGCTGGCTGAGAATTCGAGGGCGCAACATTACCACTCGCTGCTGCGGCGAGTGCTTGCATTCTTGCGACCATCGAATCTACGTTTCCTGCATCCATGCTCATATTATCTAACACAATCAATCATTAAAGTAGCCCGCATCACGGTAGGATTTGAGCTTGTAGCGTAGCGCTCTATCGGAGATGCCTAAGATTTGTACGGCTTTACTGCGATTACCGTTTACTTCTGCCAAAATCTTCAAAATATGCTCACGCTCAACTGTTTCAATATCCTTACCGCTGTTACTAGGTATTGATGCAATTACTGTGCCATTTTGAGGTATCTGGGGTATCTCTAATGCCTTTATTTCTTCATTCTGGGTAATGACTTGGCTAAAGGTATTGTTTTCATCTAATTCGAGGTCAGCCACCCCAATAACATCCGTGTCACAAAGTAATACAGAGCGTTGAATGACGTTTTCCAGTTCCCGAACATTACCCGGCCAACTATAGCTTTGCAGACAATTTTTGGCATCTGGACCTAATTTGATGGACTCCCGGCCTAAGTTAAAGCGATAGCGTTTTAGGAAGAACTCGGCCAAAGGCAAAATATCACCAGGTCGGTTTCGCAGTTCTGGAACCAGAATTGGGAAAACTGCCAAGCGGAAGTACAAATCCTCCCTAAATTTGCCCTTTTTGACCTGGTCTTGCAAGTTGAGGTTTGTGGCGGCAATGATGCGCACATCCGCCTTGACTGGCTCAGCAGACCCTAGGCGCTCAACCATCTTGTCTTGCAAAACCCGCAGTAACTTGGCTTGCAAGGGTGCTGGCATTTCACCGATTTCATCGAGAAATAAAGTGCCGCCATTAGCCTACTCAAACTTACCGGTTTGCACCTTGGTGGCGCCAGTAAAGGAACCCTTTTCGTGACCAAACAGAATCGATTCCAAAAGGCTCTCAGGAATGGCCGCGCAGTTTAAGGCTACATAGGGACCATCCGATCTTTTGGAAGATTCATGGATTCTTCTAGCAATCACCTCTTTACCAACACCAGACTCACCGGTAATCAAAATGCTGGTATCGGTCGTGGCCACACGATCACAACGTGTCAGGGTTGCCAGCATCGCTGGGTCAACAGCAATGATGGAGGAATGTTTGGCCTCAATTTTGCTAGTTTCAATTGTAGGTATTAGTTCATCACCACTGGCCTGATGACGGGTAATAATTTCAATCAGCTGGTCTGGTACAAAAGGCTTGATCAAAAAATCTCTTGCACCAGCCTTTAATGCCTCTACTGCAAGTTTGGTATCAGCAAAAGCAGTCATGATCACCACTGGTAAATCAGGCGCTAATTTTTGAGCTGCTTTTAATAAATCCAAAC
>Ga0364914_10281_pt2 | contig 16476 bp, 14 predicted proteins | sample ExccelJu500001D3_3_FD_206954 | JGI IMG/M metagenome (GOLD analysis project Ga0364914, IMG submission 206954) | Enriched cells from Trout Bog Lake Hypolimnion, Wisconsin, USA - BchlTB.June25.5000.01.D3 | ecosystem: Environmental > Aquatic > Freshwater > Lake > Hypolimnion/Profundal zone | place... | reverse complement strand
CAATTATTCTTTTATCAAACAATTTTGTAAATGCACAACAGCATATTACAACGAATACTATTTGGAATACAGACCAAATAATAACACAACCAATTATTATTGATTCCGGTGTCGTGCTTACAATTAATGAAGGGGTACAAGTACAAACTGTATTTGTAGATGTAAATGCTGACCAGATTGGGGATGTTTACATAGAAGTGAACGGAAAACTAAATATAAATGGTAGCCCCTGTAATCCGGTTGTGTTTAGACCTTATAATCCTAGTTCTAATAAAGAATACTGGACAGGAATAAAAATAAACTCAAGTCAAAATAATGATTCCTTAAAATATTTTGAAGTTTATAATGCTTATAAAGGAATAAGGACACTTACAAATACTACACTTACAGGTGCTAAAATATTCAATTGTTATTATTCCGGCTTGAGTGTTGAACTAACATCAAATCAAAGCAATTTAAATGTAAATAATATTATTCTTAAAAACGATAGCATAGGTATTGATATTAACAACTCTAATAATATAAAAATTGATTGGGCTAAAGTAGATTCATGTCTGGGTGATGGTATAGCAATAAACCAATCACAAAACGTAAAAATAAACAATTCTTTAATTAATAATAACAAAGGTCATGGTATTTTTAGTGATTTATCTTCATGGACACTTACTAACTCAAGAGTTAGATTGAGTTCTTATTTTGGTATAAGCAATTCAAGAAGTACTTTAAATATGAGTTATTGTGATATTGATACTAACAATTGGAGTGGAGTTATGATAGGTGCAGGTAGTACAGCAAATATAACTTATTCCTCTATTTTTAGTAATCAAGGAAGTGGATATGAAATTTCAGATTGGTATTTAGACAAGAATTTTAATACCGTTAAATTTACTAACCCAATTGTATCTGTTGGTTATTGCAATATTTATAATAACCATCAAACATTTTATAATACAATTTCTAATAAAATTAATTTGAATATTCCACTTATAAGTGGATGGGGTAATAACTATTTTGATTTTGTTCATTCAACCCCTTTTTGGGAAATTCCATTTGGTAGTGTTTATAATATAGAATTAGATTTTAGGTGCTTCGCTGCTGGAGGAGGAGTATGTAATTTCTATTTAAAGACATATGGTCCAAATAATGAAATAACATCTAGTAATAATTTTATTTACCCAAGTAGTAGTACTATTATAAATCAAATAGGTGCAAATATATATTCAAAAACTGATATTTATAAACTTGAATTTTCAATTCCTGCATATGCTTATCAATTTGAAGTTGAAACAAGTAATTGTAATGCAAAATTACAGTTTGGGAAATATGAATTGAATTCAACAGTAAATTCTGCACAAACTTTAAGTTTTCAAAATAATTATTGGGGGGGTTGTAACAGGTGTTGATTCATTAATAAACGATGTAAATGGTACTAATGTTAATTATAGTGGCTTTTCTCCAATATTAATTAATACAGCACATAGTACTATTTTCAATAATAATATAATAATAGATAATTTTCCATTAGCTGTCATATCAACAAATACAAATAATTCTTATATCTGTGGAACATCGGGGAATTTGAATTTATTAGCTCCATCTGGTAATGGATTAAATTACACATGGTATTATAATAACACAAATATTAGTTATACTAATCAAACCTATTTAGCAACGACAACAGGCAACTATTCTGTGAATATAGCTAATAGTAGTGGATGCAATTTTACAACTCCTAATTTTTCAGTTTCTCAAATAACTATAACAAGTCCCGTTATATCAACATCTAATAATCTTGTAGGTTGTTTTGGAGATACTATTAAATTAACTTCAACTATTATTAATGGTGCAAGTTATCAATATTATAATGGTTCAAACAATATAAACAATGGAAATAGTAATGTTTATAAAGCAACAACCACTGGTAGCTATTATGTTGTAGTAACAGATTCTGTGTCGCAATGTCAGGCAACTTCAAATACATTAACAACAAGTATTATACCTTATCCAACTATAACTGCATCAACTCAAGGTTTACCAATAATAAATTGTAGTGGTGGCTATAAAGATATTAATACAACTACAACAGGTACTAATTTGCATTATCAATGGAAAATAAATAATGTTGTTATTCCTAATTCAGACACCTCTATATATAGTGCAACTCAACAAGGAGCTTATACTGTAGTTGTAACAAATGGTAATGGCTGTAAAGATACTTCAACAGTAATTAATATTACAAATAATAACTTACCATTACCAACTATAACATTAAATTCAAACGATACAACTATTTGCAACGGAAGTGCATTTACAATAATAGCAAATGGTTGTGTTTCTTATAATTGGACACCAAGTGCAAGCTTAAATACTACATCGGGCAGTACTGTAATTGCAACACCAACAGCAAATACAACTTATGTTGTAACAGGTATAGGCTCTAATGGTTGTAGTGCATCGAAATCAATAAATATAAGTTTAATTAGTACGGTCCCTTCCACACCAGGAACTATAACAGGAACTACAAATATTTGTCAGGGACAGGGGTTATTAACTTATACTGTGCCGTTAATAAATGATGCTACATCCTATTCATGGACATTGCCTAATGGTGTTTCAGGTAATAGTACAACCAATAGTATAAATGCAAATTTTGCAAGCAATGCACAATCAGGAAACATCACAGTAAAAGGTAAAAATACTTGTGGTTTTGGCAATGAATCAGCATTAGCAGTAATTGTAAATCCAATACCAAGTGCACCAACAGTAACAAATAGCATTTCATATTGTCAGAATGCAAGTACTTCTCCATTAACAGCACAAGGAAGTAATCTTTTATGGTATTCTTCATCAATCGGAGGGACAGGAAGTGGAACAGCACCTACACCTTCAACTGCCAATGTTGGAACAACTAATTATTATGTTAGCCAAAGTGTAAATAGTTGTGAAAGTTCGAGGTCACAAATTGCTGTAACTACAAATGCTATCCCAATCATTCCTATAGTAACAAATAATGTTACATATTGCCAAAATGTAAGTGCTACACAATTAACGCGGCAACGGGTACAAATCTATTATGGTATACATCTTCAACAGGTGGTACAGGAAGCGGAACAACTCCCATACCTTTAACTACAAATGTTGGTACAACGGATTATTTTGTCAGTCAAACTGTAAATAGTTGTGAAAGTTCAAGAGCTCAAATTGCTGTAACGGTTAATGCAATACCAGGTTTACCAACAACAACGAATTCTTTTACATATTGTCAAAATACAAATGCAACAGTTCTTTCAGCAACTGGAAGCAACTTATTGTGGTATACAGATACAACACTAACAGGAAGTTCAACATCACCAACTCCATCAACTAATATAGCTGGAACAACAAATTACTATGTTAGTCAAACTATAAATGGATGTGAAAGTCCAAAAGCACAAATTACAATTACAGTAAATGCTTTGCCAAGTTTACCGACAGTTACAAATTCTATTACATATTGCCAAAATGCAACGGCATTAATACTTACAGCAACAGGGAGTAATTTATTGTGGTACACAACTGCAACAGGAGGTACAGGAAATACAAATGCACCAACTCCATCAACAACTTCAGTTGGTAGTACAAATTATTATGTTAGTCAATCAATAAATAATTGTGAAAGCTATAGAGCTATAATTACTATAACTGTTAATGCAATTCCTGGTATTCCAACAGTAACAAACACTATAAATTATTGTCAAGGCAATACTTCAACTTTACTTACAGCTACAGGTAGTAATTTGTTATGGTATACAAATGCAACAGGTGGTAATGGAAATACAAATGCTCCTATTCCTTCAACATCTGTAATTGGAACAACATATTTTTATGTAAGTCAAACTGTAAATGGTTGCGAAAGTTCAAGAGCACAAATTTCTGTAATAATTAATGCAGTTCCACAAACACCAATAATAAATCAAGTTGGAAATACTCTATACTCAAGTTCAACTGCAGGGAATCAATGGTATTTGTTAACAACTGGTTTAATATCCGGTGCGACAGGACAGACTTATGCACCACAACAAATTGGTGACTATTTTGCAAAAGTTACATTGAGTGGGTGTAGTTCAGATTCTTCAAACATCATTCATTATGATAATACTGGAATAGGAGAAAACGAAAATAATAATGGTGTAAAAGTTTATCCTAATCCTGTTTCCAATGAATTAATAATAGAACTGGTAGGGAATAAAGAAAATGTTTTATTTGAAATCTTTAATTCAATAGGTCAATCTATTTATAAAGGGAACCTAATTGAGAAAACTACTGTACAAACTACAAACTTTGCTCAAGGTGTTTACATTATTAAACTTGAGAATGGAAAGGTGTTTGAGTTTAAGAAAATAGTGAAGGAGTAAGACCTCTTCCCTGCCTACCGGCAGGCAGGTAAATCCTCTCCAAAGGAGAGGACTTGAAAACTATACCTGACAGGACGGAAAAACCTGTCAGGAAAAATACAAATGATTTATCCGCTAAGCGATTGGGAATCGCTAAGCGGAAAGGCATTATAAGAAAGAAGGACTGCCAAATTAATGGCAACCCTTCTTTCTTTTTTAACTTTAAGTACTCCAAACTCGAAGTACTTTAAGTACTTCTTCCCCTATTGTCTGTTAGCTATAGAATTAAACTGTTGGTAACCGATAAGTTTATCGTACAGTTCACCGCTTTCGCGATTATATACAAATATAAAATAATCATTCTCAGCTTCTGAATGATTGCCCTCGATAAAAGTTTCATCTCCTATCTTTTCACCATTTTTGAGGAACATATATTGATAATTATAATAACCTTGCTTAAGTAGCAAAGTTGTTTCATAATTATGATCCTGGTAATTATACTTTAACTGTGCTTCTTTAGTAAACTGCCAGTCGGTTAAAGCCCCCATTAAATAAAGATTACCATCGGTAAGTGGTGCTTCGTAAGGCATTGTGAAATGAACCATCGCATAATCCGATTCAATATCTACGTCTTTAACATCATCAGTATGTATAGCCTTTTTACCATTTATATCCTCTTCGTTCTTGTAAAACTTAAAAGGACGAGGGAAATCAGGCAGCAAAAACACAAGTACAGGGCTTAATGTCGCTGAACAGGCAGAAGGTTTAAATAAAAATTCCACTAATAATTTTAAAGGTTTGCAAATATTGTGCAATACAAATAATCAGAATACTAATGCTATCAAAATATATCATACAACAAGTCCAAGTGATGGTATTGGAGTTTTTCAGGGTAATCCGAATACCTCAACTTCGGCAGGGAATATATTTTTGCAGAACGACAGTGATATTGTAAATAATTCGCAATCGCTGATAAAATATTATTACACAAACGGGCTGACACAACCTTCGTATTGTACTCCAATTTTGGTAGATACTATACATGTAAATAATGAAAACAAATGTCTTTCAAATTTCAACAATGGTAATGGTTCTCCTTTATCTGTTGATTCTAAAACACAACTTACCAAGAATTATACAACTCTAGAAACAACTTATCTTAATTTGTTGTTTAATTATAACAGTTTGATAGATGGAGGTGATAAAAATTTGTTGTTAAATAAAATAGAAACTACATGGACGAATGATGCATGGAAAATGAGAGCGGATCTATTGGCACAATCTCCTTATTTATCAGAGGATGTATTGGAGCAGGTTGCACTAAGCAATATATTGCCTCAAGCCATGTTATTAGAGGTTTGTCTTGCTAATCCTGATGCAACAAGAAATGAGGAGTTTATTAACTTTCTTACCTATAAAATTCCTAATCCACTTCCACAATATATGCTCGACTTAATAGTTGAAAATTGGCATGCTAAAACTGCCTGTACATTGCTGGAAGCAAATCTGGCTGATGTTAGTTCGCAAATGTCTGTAATTTCTAATTTATTAATCTCCAATTCGATGCTTGATACTATTCAACAAAAAGATGATGCACTAAATTGGTTATCGAGACGTGGAGATTTATCCGATTATTATTCGCTTACTGAAAGTTATATCGAAAGCAATGATTTTACTACTGCTTACTCTCATTTACAACAAATCCCCAATCTGTTTGTTTTAACAGACGAACAACAGGCTGAATATCAAAATTACAGCGATTATTTTCAATTCAGGAGTAATGTAGCAGCAGAAGGCAAAAATATTATGCAGCTAACTGACGATGAAATTAAAATTCTTCAGCAAATTGCCGATAACAATACAGGTCGGTCGTCTGTTTTAGCTCAAAACATTTTGTGTTTCTGTTATCAGCTATGTGTTGATTATTTACCTGCCGATGATAATGTAGAACATTATAAGGCATTGAAACCTAAAATACCAGTCAATCAGATACTACAATCGGCTTACAATAAAATAACAGCTACACCAAATCCGGCAAGTATTTATGTAGCATTTACATGGACATTACCGCTATTAAAAGGCAATGCCGAATTACTTATAACAGATGTAAATGGCAAAACTATAGCACAGCAAACTATTATTACAAAAGCAGGGCAATGGATATGGGATACACGTGCTATTAAAAATAGCATTTATTTGTACGAAATAAGCTCAGATAATCAACGCTTAGGCAATGGTAAAATTGTAATTAGTAATTAAAAACACTAAAAAGTAGCATGAAAATAATTTCATGCTACTTTTTTATTAATTTTGTAAAAAATTAAGACAATGAAACAAACATCTTTTAAAATGAAATATATCTATTTATTATTTATGTTTTCATTTTGCTTTAGCTCTAATACAGAAGCTCAAGCTTTTTTAATAGATACAACTTTCAATTTGAATTATAATTTCTATGCTCCTTGGTGTGATCCTAATCCAGCAGTATATGGGTTAAATTATGAACCGGATGGCAAACTAATGATTTATGGAGATTTTTTTGATGGTAGTACTATTGCTGATGTACTTAGATTTTATGAAAATGGTAGTCTTGATACTTCATGGCACTTTTTAGGGGGAAATTATATATTGTTTCTTGAGCAATTAAACAATAATTATTTTCTTGAGGGGGTTAATAGTTTGTGGAAAGTTAATTATAATGGATTAGCAACTGATACAGCATGGAATAATAAATTAGCCAAAGTTAATTGCTATGGATCATATTATTATCCATATATTTTCACAGATGCGAGTATGTTGGTGGGTAGTGACCCATGTAATACGGCAAAATGTTTAATGAAATTTATGCCCGATGGTACTATAGATACTAATTTTAGGCATACTACTAATAACGTAGTCTTTGGAATCACAAAGTATTCGTCTGATAAATTATTATTATATGGTGGCGGGCAGTATGGTTTTACAAAATACGATACAACATCAGCAAATGTGATGTGCAAAATAGATACTTTAGGAAATCTGGATACTACTTTTAAATCAATTTTCACAAGTGGTTCTAGCAATCCACAACCTTATTATATACAGAATGATGGTAAAATTATTGTTGTTGGCGGATTTTATATAAACAACAATAATCAATTTCATTCTTTAATAAGGCTTAATCCTGATGGCTCATTAGATAGTACATTTAATAATATTAATTCAGTGGCTTATCCTGATTATGTTAATTGTGTGTGTCCAACTACAGATGGAGGTTATTTAATAGGAGGTGGATTTAGTAATTACCAAGGATACAGCAGAAACAATATTGTAAAAACAGATTTAAATGGGTTTATAGATACTACTTATTTTAATGGAGAAGGCATTGATAGTACTTATCTTGTAGGGTTTACACCCTATGTAAGTAGCATAAAACAAGGAACAAATGATACTTATTATGTAATGGGATTCTTTACACATTATAATGGAGTACATGTATATCCTATAATACGCTTAAAAGGTATATCAGCAGGTATAAATGATATAAAACAGGAAAAAGGGGAGGTAAAGGTTTATCCTAATCCTGCTAAAGAAACGATAACTATTGCTTTCGACCAAGCAATTTCAAATGATGGAATAATTGAGATTTGGAGTCTGCTGGGTAATAAATTATTGTCAAATATAATTCCGAAAGGATATATTGAGCAAAAAGTTAATGTTAATAGGCTGACTTCGGGTGTTTATTTTTATATTATTAAGATTAATAATGATAAATTTTCATCAGGCAAATTAATTATTTTAAATAAGTAAGCAACTTTTTATAAGTAAATCCTGTCATATAGACAGGATTTACTTATTTTTGCATTCAATATGACATATTTTAGAAATATATTCTTTTTCTTATTTCTATTACTTGTATTAAATATACAAGGACAGCAAATATTAAGCCCTAATCTGGTTAATAATCCCTCTTTTGAAGAATATTATAATTGCCCTAATATGAATGGTGAATTATATTTATGTAAATATTGGTGGGGTTATAGTACTGAATATTATAATACCTGTGGATCTACAACGCCTGTAAATGTTTCTGTTCCACTAAATTGGGCTGGGTTTCAATATGCACATTCAGGAAATGCTTATGCAGGTGTATGTATTTATGCAAATACTATACCCAATTCTAATGTAGCAAATTATAGGGAAGCAATAAAATCAAAATTAAATGATTCGTTAATTTCAAATAAAAGATATTGTACTAAATTTTATATCTCTCTTGCTGAAGTATCATACACATGGTTACCAAATGCATATATATTATTGGATTCAATCGGTATGCTTATTACTAAGGATTCGGTTCAGGATACTATACCACTTCCAATTTTAAGTAATGGTATTAAAATTCAGAATGATATTTTTAATATAGATACCGTTAACTGGTTTAAAATAGCTAACAGTTTTATTGCTAATGGTGGTGAACAATATTTAACTATTGGGAACTTTGATAATGTTATTAATTATCCCTCTAGTGGATTAAGTCAAACCTATACTTATGTAGATGATGTTTCGGTTTGTGAGTGTAGTTTTAATTTTAGCTTAGGGAATGATACTACTTTATGTAATGGAGAAATATTGCTTTTAAATCCAAATATGTCCGGTGCTACTTATACATGGCAGGATAGTAGTCATGCTGCCACTTATAAAGTAACACAAGCAGGTAAATATTGGGTAAGTGCTTATTTTGCGGATTATAATATTACTACTACAGATACTATTAATATAGCTTATATTAATTGTGATACTACGGGAAATATAATATCCATTTATCCAAATCCTGCAAAAGAGATTCTTACCATAGAAACAAACTCTAATGAAGAACATAGATTAGAAATAATTAATCTTCTCGGTCAAACCATTTATACAACTTATATATATAGGAAGAGCATAATTAATACTTCAAATTACTCTTGTGGGCTTTATATTCTAAAAATATATACAGATAAAGAAACGTTGGTGAGGAAGTTTGTAAAAGAATAGTCGCGTCTCGACTTCGCTCGACGACCGCTAGCAAAGGGCTTGACTTTTAAACCTCGTCAGGATGGGACACCTCGACAGGAGAAATCACAAAAGGGTTATCCGATAAGCGGTTTTAAAACTGCTAAATGGAAAGAAATAAAAAAGGAAAGGCTGCCAACTAAATGACAGCCTTTCTTATTTTATAACTTTAAGTACTTAAAGTACTTTCTCTTCCTATTGTCTGTTTGTAATAGAATTAAACTGTTGATAACCGATTAATTTATCGTACAGTTCTCCGCTTTCGCGATTATATACAAATATAAAGTAATCATTCTCTGTTTCGGAATGGTTACCTTCGATAAAAGTTTCATCTCCCGTCTTTTCGCCATTCTTAAGAAAAACATAATGATAGTTATAATAACCTTGCTTTAATAATAATGCGGTTTCGTAATTATGATCTTCGTAATTGTACTTTAATTGTCCTTCTTTAGTAAACTGCCAGTCGGTAATGGCACCCATTAAATAAAGATTACCATCGGTAAGTGGTGCTTCGTAAGGCATTGTGAAATGAACCATCGCATAATCCGATTCAATATCTACGTCTTTAACATCATCGGTATGTATAGCCTTTTTACCATTTATATCCTCTTCGTTCTTGTAAAACTTAAAAGGACGAGGGAAATCAGGCAATAGATATACATGATCATAATGGTTATCATATCCAAACTTATATATTCTTTCGGAATTGTATCGAAGACTTTTTATATCAAAGTTTCTAAACTCGTTACCACCATTAAATACATTCTCTTCCTGATAATCATAAATAAACTCTGAACCTTTAACTAAATGCGGCTTAAGGTTTTTGATAGCATTATCCAGCCTTCCATTTTGATAAAGAATAACAGTTAAATTTTGAGCAGGATTAGTAATTAGATAATCTCCGGCAAGTAAAGTAAAGTCAACCTCTTGTTTGTACTTACGATCCTGAAGCATAGTAGCATCTCTTATTTTGCCTTTAATATCTAACTTTTGTTCCAACACCATAAACCTACGTGTGATAACCGGCTGCTGTTCCTTGCCCTCAACAAACACCTTTAATATATAATTACCCGATTTAGTGATCCTTAAAGTTTGTTTTGGAAAGGTCATTGAGTAATGCTCGTACTTTTGAATGGTGTTGAAAGAAGCCTTGTATTCATCAACATAATCATCCATAAAGCCATCAATGTACTGCATTTGTTGCAACATAGAAGGCTGCCACCTTGCATCGCATTGCAGAATAGTATATTTATACCTCTTAACATCCAAATCAAAATCATCAAAAGAGAAGTCAAGAGTTTCGTCAGAGTTTAACTTAATAATCGGTTGAGATAAAATCCAACCTGTCTTATATAATAATACTGTATGAATGTTGGTGTCGTAAACAAAATCTTCGTTACGCAGATAATCTGGTTGGTAGTATTCATCAGCAGGTTTGGCTTTTTCAACTTCTTTAACTGAAGTTGTACTATCTTTAATAGCATGTTCAAATGTTTTGCACAAACTATTAGTTGTAATCTTTGGAGCACAAGCCGATATCACAACCAATACAGCTAATAAATTAATAGCAAAAACCTTTCTGAATGAATTCATATTAGATTTGAATTATTTTAATTCAAAAGAAGACTGACCGATTTCATAACCATCCACAAAGATAGAAACATTATATCTACCAACCATAGCAGGTATTTTACTGTCTTTTTTATCCCACGACAAACAAATATCTTGAGTTTTGTTTTGATAATCGATATCTTTCTTCATCGAATATTGAATCTTCTGACCTTGATAATCGAAAGAATATTTATCATCTTTACCTTCGCAAACAATAACATTATCAGGACGAGCTATACGAACATAAATAGTCTTGGCTCCGGCACCGGCAATCTTATTCTCACTAAGAGTAAAACAAATATTTACACGTTCGACCCTCTTAGCCTTATCGGTTTCAACTTCTTTTTTACCACCCGAACGAAGCTTGGCAGTACCTGCCTTAATATTGTAAGCCTTAAGTTGAGAAGCTAAATTGACTTTCTCAACTAATACATCTTTATCCTTAGCTAAAGAAGAACTGAGTTCTTTTTCGTTTCGATAATCTTTTTTAATCTTCACATTTTCATCACTCAGCTTTCTGTTGACAGTATATAATGAATCTAAACGAGTAACATAATCTTGAGCAATGCCTCGCAACAATTCAAGTTTACGTTTTGTACGAGAATAATCACCTTGTATTGCAATTAACTTTTGGATTTCAGTTGCATTGGCAATAATAACACTATCTTTTTGAGCTAATTTATCAGATAAGTTACCATAAGCAGACTTAATATGATTATGTTCGCTCAGCAATGAATCTAACTCTTTTTGTAGCTCAGTATTCTTAGCTACACCTTCAGCTTTTTGAACATAAATAGTTCTCACGCGACTATTCTGTAAAAAAAGTAAAATAATTAATAGCGCAATTACTACTAATAGACCGACTATTATTCTTTTGTATTTCTTTGTTTGGACTTCAATCTCTGTCATCTCGATAAAATATTTTTAATTCTTAATTACTTAATTATAATTACTAAATTTACTGCAAAATTAGTGTTTTTATTTTAGTAACGAATAATTAATAAAAAATAATCTTCATGTCTTATCTAAATGACTTTATTTCGCTTATTTACCCAAGCTTATGTGCAGCTTGTGGTGATGTACTTTTGATGAATGAAAAGACAATATGTACCTCCTGTTTATTTCATTTACCCAAAACAAACTATCATAAATATAAAGATAACCCTATAAGCAAAACATTTTTGGGAAGAATAAATATAGAATCTGCTGCTTCTATCTATTACTTTACCAAATCAGGGAATGTACAGAATATGATACATGAGTTTAAATATAAAGGAGATAAAAAGATTGGAATCTATTTAGGCAAAATGTATGGAAACGAATTAAAGCATTCAGATATCTTTAATAAAATTGATGTAATAATCCCTGTTCCATTGCATCCAAAAAAGGTAAAGAAAAGAGGTTTTAATCAAAGTAAGGTGTTTGCAGATGGTTTATCAATAAGCATGAATAAACCTGTAAATATAAATTCCTTGATAAGAACTTATTCTTCAGAATCACAAACTAGGAAGTCACGATTTAACAGATGGGAGAATGTGAAAGAAATATTTAGTATTCAACATCCCGAAAACCTGACAAATAAAAATATATTATTAGTTGACGATGTTATTACTACAGGTGCAACTATTGAGGCTTGCGGCAGTTTGCTTTTAGAAATTGAAGGTGTAAAATTATTTATTGTCAGTATTGCAGTAGCATCAAATTAAAAAAGAATGTTAAATTTACATTTATTTTACTATAAACTATAATTATAATAAATATTTGTTGTATCTTTGCAAAATAATAAATCATGGTTTTGTATAGTAAGGAAAATTTTTGTTTTTTATCCAGTAAGGAGTTAATCCATCGTTTTTTCGCTACACATTTACCTTTTAACAACATATAATAATAAATAGTATGAACATTTACGTAGCGAATCTTACACCTAGAATTCAGGAAGCAGATTTAAAAGAAATTTTCCAAGAGTACGGAACAGTAACATCAGTAAAAGTAATCATGGACAGAGATACAAATCAATCAAAAGGATTTGCATTTATCGAAATGACAACTGATGAAGACGCATTAAAAGCAATCGATCAGTTGAACGATGCAGAATTAGATGGTCAAAAAATTCATGTAAACCAAGCAAGACCAAAACCAACCGGTAGCGGATTTGGTGGTGGCAGAAGCTTTGGCGGCGGTGGTCAAGGTGGCGGCAGAAGTAATTACGGTGGCGGTCAAGGTGGCGGCGGTAGAAGCAATGACAGTCGTGGTGGTGGTGGTCAAGGTGGCGGTGGCTACAGAGACAACAACCGCGGTGGTGGAAAAAGATACTAATCAACTTTAAATAGTTTCGTATTAAAAGAGGCTGTCTCACAAGGGCAGCCTCTTTTTTGCATTAATATAAAAGCTTATTTCATTTTTTACTTTGCAGTATGAACATTAATACTGAACTTTGCAAACCAATTTTCAATCATATACTATCATGAGTGGATTCCTTTTTAACGAAGTTATTTTCGGACCTATTAAGAGCAGAAGACTAGGTGTTTCTTTAGGCATAAACTTATTACCAACTGACAAAAAGATATGTAATTTCAATTGCATTTATTGCGAATGTGGATGGACAGATCAGATGGAGGATATCAGAAAGACTTTTTGCGATAGAAAAGTAGTGTATAATTATCTTGAAGAAAGATTACAACAATTGGCTGATAAAAACTCTTTACTTAATTCCATAACTTTTGCAGGTAATGGAGAACCTACTCTTCATCCTGACTTTTCGGGTATTGTTGATGATGTTATTAAATTAAGAAATGAATACTACACCGATGCTAAAGTTACAGTGCTTTCTAATTCATTAAATTTAAATAAAAAAGAAGTATTTGAAGCTTTACTTAAAGTTGATAATAATATTTTGAAATTAGATGCAGGCACTGAGAAAACTTTCAGACAAATTAACAGAGCTAATAAATCTTTTAGTCTGTATGAAGTTGTAAATAATTTAAAAAGATTTAATGGCAATGTAATCATTCAGACTTTATTCCTTAGAGGTGAGTATAATGGAGAAGTTATTGACAATACTACTAATGAAGAAATAGAAGCCTGGCTAAATTATATTATCGATATTAAACCTTCTTATGTTATGATATATCCGATTGACAGAGCTACTCCTGCTGACAATCTGGTTAAATTATCAAAAGAAGAACTCGAAACTATCGCAGAAAAGGCAAGAGATAAAGGAATCATTACAAAGGTTTATGAATAAAATCGGTAAAAAAGTATTTTACACATTTGTTAAATTACTAATTTTGTAAAAGAATTTTATAGATATATGCTCGAATACGATGTTAAAATATTACTTGCTTTTGGCAAGGCTATTGATGGTTACAAAGAATACTTTGAATGGCTGTTGAATAATGGTTATCCTGAATTAGCTGCACTTGCAAATGCTATTCGAGGCGACGAAGGTGCTGTACAATGGCTGCTCAAAAGTAAATATCCACAGTATGGTGTGTTGAGTAATGCTATGGATAACGAAACAAATGCCGTTCAATGGCTAATTGATTTCAAAGATGAATTTCTGCTTCAATTTGCACAAGCATCTCGTGGCAACGAAGATTCAATTGAATGGTTACGAAGGAAACATCTCAATATTTTTATAATGCTTGCAGAGAAAATTAATAAAATTTTAAAATTCCAAGTAAAAGAAAATACTTTTTGGTATAAAATTAAATTTTAACACTATCTTTGCACTATCATTTAAATTATAATAAACATAGATAAGTGCGACAGTTATTCAGGTTTTTATTTAAATATTATTTCTTCTTCCTCTTTGTTTTACTAGAGGTATTTGCATTTATTATGATTGCAAACAACAATTATTATCAAGGGGGTAGAATGCTTAACACAGCCAACCAACTTACAGGAAGTGTGTATCAAACCTACAATAATATCTTCGATTATTTTAATCTTACCGAAACTAACAAGCAACTTGCTGCTGAAAATGCTTTGCTACATGCTCAGATAGAAAAATCTTATGTAAAGATCACTAATAAAGTTTTTAATGTTAAAGATACTACTTATAAATTGCAATATCAATATGTAGATGCTAAAGTAATAAGCAGTTCAACAGGGAAACGGAACAATTATCTTATGCTGAACAAAGGTTTTGAGCAAGGTATTCGAAATGATATGGCGGTAATAAGTCCTAATGGTATAGTTGGAATTGTGAATGGTGTGTCTAATAATTTCTGTTCGGTAATGTCAGTTCTACATGGCGAAATGAAGATAACGGCTAAGATTAAAAAGAATAATTATTTAGGTACTGTTGTTTGGGAAGGTGGTAGTTATAAAAAAGGAACTCTTATTGATATTCCTTCACACATTTTAATCCTTAAAGGTGATACTATTATTACAAGCGGACATTCTCTTGATTTCCCTGAGGGTATTCCTATTGGCACTATTTCTGACTATCGTATTAATTCGGGGGATAATACGTATAAGATAACTTTTAACTTTCTTCCTGATTATAAGAAGCTCGATTATGTATATGTTATCCGAAACCTTTTTAAGGAAGAACAGCTTAAATTGAAAGGAGTTCAGCATGAATAATGTTTATCTAAAAAATAGTCTCCGTTTCTTTTTGCTTATTCTTTTGCAGGTATTAGTTTTCGACAACATTAACTTTAGAGGTTATCTAAATCCATATATATACATATTATTTATTTTGCTTTTGCCTTTCGAAACTCCTAAATGGTTTCTATTAGTTTCATCGTTTTTAATAGGCTTCGGTATCGATTTATTTTCAAACACTATGGGCATGCATACAGCTGCCTGTGTATTTATTGGCTATTGTCGTCCCGGAATTATTAGTTTTGTATCTACTGCCAGAGATTATGAGCCGGGTACTTTTCCAGGTGTAAGAGATTTAGGAATTACATGGTTTTTAAAATATTCCATAATCATGGTATTGTTTCATCATTTTGTTTTTTTCTATTTAGAAGTATTTTCTTTCCATGAGTTTTTCTACACTTTCTGGAGGGTTATCTTTAGTAGCATCTTTACTTTAATATTTATTACACTGGGGCAATACCTTTTTTACAAAAAAAAGTAACATATTTATCATATAACTTATCTTCTTATTTTAATTTAATTTAATTTTGCATTTAATTTATTAATAAAAACAAATTTCAAACATGAGAAAGTATTTTAGTTTAATTGTATTATTGTTTGTCACAATGATATTCAACAATGGATGTAAAAATTCAAACAACATGGAACAGAAACTGGTTGAGTTTATCAAACAACACGATTTAAAAACGATCCCTTTGTATAAAGACGCTAATATAGCTTCATGGGATGCTTCTATTTCGGGGAAACCTGAAGACTTTAAAAAAGAAGAAGATTTAAACATGAAAATCAATGCGATCTTCTCTGATAAAGTTGCTTTTAAAACTTTAAAAGAAATTAAAGAATCTAACTC
>Ga0364914_10354_pt1 | contig 16547 bp, 13 predicted proteins | sample ExccelJu500001D3_3_FD_206954 | JGI IMG/M metagenome (GOLD analysis project Ga0364914, IMG submission 206954) | Enriched cells from Trout Bog Lake Hypolimnion, Wisconsin, USA - BchlTB.June25.5000.01.D3 | ecosystem: Environmental > Aquatic > Freshwater > Lake > Hypolimnion/Profundal zone | place... | reverse complement strand
TTGCATGTCATCCACCTTTACACGTAAGCCTGAAGGCTCATGTAAACGTAATAAAGCAGCGGCATCCTTCCAATGCATGATGGCTAAAGAACTGTCGTATTCATAGTGACCACTATCGACAATGCCAACTACCTGAAGCGTGCGCATTCTGGGCATGGCACCTGCTGGCGTCAGATCACTCTCAGGAACGATCATGTTGATGCGATCGCCCACTCGTGCACCCACCATTGAGGCAAGTTGGGCGCCCAAGGCAACACCAAATTTGCCCGGCTGAAGATCATTGATACTGCCAGCAACAAATTGTTTTGGTAAGTCTGAAACCTTACCTTCTTCTTCGGGCAAGACACCCCGAATAGCAACGCCACGCATCACACTTTCGCGGCTCAACAAACCTTGAGAGCTCACCATCGGCGCAACACCAATGACGTGAGGCTGAGCAGCTACTTTTAGGGCAAGCGGCTCCCAATTAGCAAGCCCATCAGGTGCGGTAATTTCCACATGGGATAAAACGGAGAGCATCCGATCGCGAACTTCCTTCTGAAAACCATTCATCACAGAAAGCACCACAATCAGCGAAGCAACGCCAAGAGCTATCCCTGCGGTAGAGATCCCTGAGATAAAAGATAGAAAACCATCACGCTTTCCGACCGTCTTACGACGCTTGGATCGGGTGTAGCGCAGGCCAATTTCTAGCTCAATAGGAAGTCTCAACATAGCCACAGTTTAGTGAATCTGGCGGGCATACTGATGGAATACTCAATTGCCACCTAAAATCAGGGGAATGACTGCCAATATGACCCACGAAAAGCGCTTTACCCTGATGCTCTCGGGGGAGGATGCATTGGAGCTTGATGACCACCCGATCAGGAGCGCGCCACTCAATGGCTTACCCCATGAGCGCTTCCTCTTGGGGGAAAAGGTGCCTGCAGCACCCATCCTACTTTTGGGTCAATCTCAACTGACAGTCAACCCCGACGAAATGATTGCTTGTTTACAGCCAGTCCACCTCCATGCCACCCGTGATCATCTAGTTCTGATGAGTCAAGGCCAAGTTGATCTCAACCATGAGGAATCAGTAAAATTACTTAAAGTGGCACTCCCTTTTATCGAGGAGGATTTTCAGGGTCCAGTACTTTTGCAAGGTCAGCATTATTGGTTCATTGCTGCCGGCCCATTTGCTAGTCTAGCAAGCCACAGTATTGACCAAGCTCATGGTCGCAATATTGATTGGTGGATGCCCCGCGATACACATGAAGATGGCGTAGCCAAAACGTGGCGCAAACTCCAGAATGAAATTCAGATGCTTTGGCATATTGATCCCGTCAATGAGGTCCGCGAGCAACGCGGCGCCCCTATGATCAATTCGATTTGGATTAGTGGCATTGGAAAACTGAATGATGTCCAAGCGCCAGAGCTATTAAAGCAAGCTCAGAATATCTATGGAGAACACCCTCTCCTAGTAGGACTCTCAAAATTCCTCAACATTGCCCATCAAAAAAAACTTCCTTTAGCCAACTTTTCTGATTTAGCCAATGGCTTTGGCTGGTTTAGCCATCCCGAATCGATTTGGCCAACACTGAAGCAAGCATTGGTTGATAAGGTGCTTGATGAAGTGACGATCATTGATTTTCCCAAGGGAGAAAAGCGTGAACGTACGTTCACAACACGAGATCTACAAAAAAAATCTTTACTGTTTTGGCGTAAAGCTGAGGAGCTCAACTGGAAAGAGATTGCCAAGCAATGAGTCAATTTTCTCAACGCCCCGTTTCGGAAAGAACCAGTGCCTGGCTAGAACAAAGTGGTTTACACCCACTGCTAGCGAGGCTCTTTGCGGCACGCGGTGTGCAATCGCCCGATGAGTTATCACTTGACCTTAAAAAATTACTTTCCCCAACTGAGCTCAAAAACTGTTTAAGCACAGCAAGTCTGTTAGCGGACATTCTTGAGAAAAAAGAACCCATGCTGGTGGTTGCTGACTATGACTGCGATGGCGCAACCGCCTGTGCGGTAGCAGTTCGTGGCTTAATGATGCTGGGTGGTCCAGAAACCCTCATTCAGTTTTTAGTACCCAATCGTTTCACCATGGGTTATGGCCTCACACCTGAGGTTGTGGAATTGGCTGCGCAACAAAATCCTAAGCCCAAATATCTCATTACCGTTGATAACGGTATTGCCAGCGAAGCCGGTGTAGATCGCGCCCGCGAACTCGGTATGGAGGTGATTGTTACCGATCATCACCTACCAGGCGATCAACTTCCTAAAGCCACTGCGATTGTGAACCCTAATCAACCGGGATGCAGTTTTCCTAGCAAGGCTTTAGCCGGAGTTGGTGTGATGTTTTATTTATTGGTTGCCTTGCGTGCAGAGTTACGCAATCGCGGAAAATTTACGAATGAGAATCAACCTAAGGTTGAAAATCTTTTAGATCTCGTTGCATTAGGGACTGTTGCTGACGTTGCGCAACTTGATCGCAACAATCGCATTCTGGTTTCCAATGGCTTGAAGCGCATTCGTGCAGGTATTTGCCAGGCAGGTATAGGTGCTTTATTTCAGGCGGCGGGGCGAGATCCGCGCAGTGCAAATACGTTTGATCTCGGTTTCGCTATCGGTCCTCGTCTGAATGCAGCTGGTCGACTTGCTGATATGACACTGGGCATTCGTTTGCTTCTGAGTGATAACGCTGAGCAAGCGCTAGAACTTGCTCAAGAACTTGATCGCATTAATCGCGAACGCCGCGTCATTGAAACTGGGATGCAAGAAGCAGCTCTAGCCCATCTCGCCGAAGATCAATTGGCGGGGACTATGGCAGAGCGCACTAGCATTTGCCTTTGGAATCCAGAATGGCACCAAGGTGTTGTTGGCATTGTTGCCTCGAGATTAAAAGAGCGCTTCAATCGCCCCGCGATTGTTTTTGCCCCCGCAGAAGGCGCTACCGGTGAAGAGCTTAGAGGCTCAGGTAGGTCGTTGACGGGCTTTCATTTGCGGGATGCATTGGATTTGGTCTCCAAACGCGAGCCTGGTCTGATCCTAAAGTTTGGTGGCCATGCCATGGCGGCTGGCCTCACGATTCGCAAAGCCGACTTTGAAAAGTTTGATGCTGTGTTTCAGAAGGTCGCTAGTGAGCTCTTAAACGATGAGCTATTAGAGCGTCGGCACATCCACGATGGCGCTCTAGCCTTATCTGAATTCACTCCAGAAACGGGGGACCTCCTCGCCGAAGAAATCTGGGGGCAAGGCTTTCCTCAGCCCATCTTTTATGGCGAATTTGAGATTAGCCAACAAAGCCTGATGAAAGACAAGCACCTACGCCTGCAATTGCGCCCTCTCGGAGAGGGCTCGCTTGCTAGCAAACCATTTACTGGGGTTTGGTTTAACCGCACCCAGACCCTGCCAGAAAAAGCCAATCTGGCCTACCGCCTCGTAACCGACCGCTACCAAGGGCGAGCTAGGGTTCAGCTCATGATCGAAGCGCACGACGAGGGCTAAAGAGTCTAGACTTAGGGGCTCTGAAGTAATAACCCCCCTATAATTAGGGCATGGAAGCTGAACAACTAAACACTATTTCGAATACTCTATCTGACCTGCTCACCCGTGAGCAAGCACTTCGGGGGTATCTTTGACTTCGAAGTAAAGTCACGACGTCTTACTGAAGTTAACTCTATTCTTGAAGATCCCACCATCTGGGACGATCAAAAGAAGGCTCAAGCACTCGGCAAAGAGAAAAAATTGCTCGATGGCGTGGTTTCTACCCTCACTGATTTAAATACCAATATCACTAGTGCCCTCGAACTCTTCGATATGGCCAAAGAAGAAAGTGATTTTGAGACCATCGGCGCGATCAAAACAGATGTTGAAGGCTATAGCAAGGTCATTGGGGATTTAGAATTCCGTCGCATGTTCCATAACGAAATGGATCCATGCAACTGCTTTATTGATATTCAAGCAGGTGCAGGCGGTACTGAAGCTTGCGACTGGGCAAGCATGCTCTATCGCCAGTATCTGAAATACTGTGAACGCAAAGGCTATAAAACAGAAATTCTTGAAGAATCTGATGGCGACGTTGCCGGCATCAAGAGCGCCACTATTAAGGTTGATGGTGAGTACGCTTACGGACACCTTCGCTCCGAAACTGGTGTGCATCGCTTGGTCCGTAAATCACCTTTTGATTCTTCAAATGGTCGTCATACCTCTTTCGCCAGTATTTATGTCTATCCAGAAATTGATGACTCGATTGAGATTGACGTCAATCCAGCGGATATTCGCACTGATACCTATCGCGCCTCTGGTGCTGGTGGTCAGCACATTAATAAAACCGACTCAGCCGTGCGTTTAACCCATCTACCAACCGGTATCGTGGTGCAGTGTCAGAACGATCGTAGCCAACACCGCAACCGCGCTGAAGCCATGACGATGTTGAAGTCCCGCTTATACGAACACGAAATGCAAAAGCGTCGGGTAGAGCAGGATAAGCTTGAGGCTACCAAAACGGATGTGGGTTGGGGTCATCAGATCCGCTCCTATGTCTTGGATCAAAGCCGTATTAAAGACTTACGCACCAACGTTGAGATCTCCAATACCCAGAAAGTATTGGATGGCGACCTCGATGCCTTCATTGAAGCCAGCTTAAAGCAAGGCGTTTAACCTTCACTGCAACCATCAAAAAATATGAACGATAAAACGAATTTAGGCACTACGCCCTCCCCCGCTACTGAAGCAGTTGATGAGAATCACATCATTGCGGAGCGTCGCGAAAAGTTAGCCAAGTTACGCGAAGCCGGTGTCGCCTTCCCTAACGACTTTGTCCCCACCCATCTAGCGGCAGATCTACACACTCACTACGACAGCCTCACTAAAGAAGAATTGGCTGCTAAGAAGATTCATGTGAAGGTCGCAGGCCGTATGGTCCTCAAGCGCGTCATGGGTAAAGCAAGTTTTGCGACCATCCAAGACCGCAGCGGACAGATTCAGTTCTATATTAGTGATGAGTTGAGCGGTGCGAATACCCATGGTGCGTTTAAGCACTGGGATATGGGTGACTTCATTTCTGCTGAAGGCAATCTCTTCAAAACAAACAAGGGTGAGCTCTCAGTTGAATGTAGCAACCTGCGCTTACTCAGCAAATCACTGCGCCCTCTGCCTGACAAATTCCACGGCCTCTCCGATTTAGAGACTAAGTATCGCCAGCGTTATGTGGATTTGATTGTCAATCCAGAAAGTCGCAATGTCTTTAAAGCGCGTAGTAATGCCATCGCTTCATTGCGTCGCCATATGCTTGATGCTGACTTCATGGAAGTTGAAACACCAATGCTTCACCCGATTCCTGGTGGAGCAACTGCTAAGCCCTTTATCACCCACCACAATGCTTTAGATATGCAGATGTTCTTGCGCATCGCCCCTGAGCTTTACCTCAAGCGCTTAGTAGTAGGTGGCTTTGAGCGTGTCTTTGAAATTAACCGCAACTTCCGCAATGAAGGTGTGAGTCCACGTCACAATCCAGAGTTCACAATGATGGAATTCTATGCAGCCTATACAGACTACAACTGGCTGATGGATTTCACTGAGAATATGATCCGTGCAGCAGCAATGGACTCTCAAGGTACTGCAGTCTTAACTCACCAAGGTCGTGAACTAGATCTCAGCAAGCCATTTCACCGTTTAACGATTACTGAAGCCATTCTGAAGTATGGACCCCAATCCAATAAGGCCTATGAGCCAGCGCAATTAGAAGATGCTGATTTCATTCGTTCTGAATTGAAAAAAGGTGGCGAAAACCCAGACAGCCCGACACTAAAGAACGCCGGCATTGGCGCTTTGCAATTGGCCTTGTTTGAATTAGTCGCAGAAGAACATCTCTGGGAACCAACTTACATCATTGATTACCCAATTGAAGTCAGCCCCTTAGCCCGTGAATCCGATACACGCCCAGGTATTACTGAGCGTTTTGAACTCTTCATTACCGGACGTGAAATTGCTAACGGCTTCTCAGAATTAAATGATGCCGAAGATCAGGCTAATCGTTTCCGTAAACAAGTAGAGCAAAAAGAAGCTGGTGACGAAGAAGCAATGTACTTCGATCATGACTTCATCCGCGCCCTTGAATACGGCATGCCTCCAACCGGTGGATGCGGTATTGGTATTGACCGTTTGGTCATGCTCCTCACCGATGTGCCGAATATCCGTGACGTGATTCTCTTCCCTCACCTGCGTCGCGAAGAAGAGTAAGTTCTATCGAATTAATTTTCAAATGAAAGTTTGGAGACAAAATAAAAGCCACCCTAGTGAACTGACCCCCAAAAGTTGGACACCAAGTCCAACCAAGGGGGTTTTGTTTTATGAGCAAATACAGTACGCAGTTCAAGCTAAAGGTAGTTAAAGAGTATTTAAAGTTTGGCGGTCTTAGGAGGATAGCTAATCTCCATGAGATTAATACTTCTGATATCCGTAATTGGACTTTAGCCTATCAAACACATGGCTTACCCAGCCTTAAAAAGAGGGTTCTTCAGCAATATACGCCGCAGTTCAAGCTTTCTGTTCTTCAATATATGAAGAACAATCAGGCATCTATACGCCCTACTGCAGCCCACTTTAATATTGCTGCGCCCAGCTCGATTAGCGTTTGGCAGCGCCTCTACAATGAAGGTGGTATTGCAGCTTTGCAAGCCAGACCTAAAGGACGAGTGCCCATGCCCAAACCCTTCAAGCCGTTTGTTCCTACCAATAAGCCAGTAACTCAGATGACTCAAGAAGAGCTGATCCAAGAGCTCGAGTACCGAAGGGTGGAGACTGATTACCTAAAAAAGCTAGAAGCCTTAGCCCAGCAAAAGCACTTAGCAAGCAAGAACAAGTCCAAGTGATTACTGAGTTAAGGCAGAGTTATCCACTACAAGTGATCTTGACAGTAGTTGGAATGCCTAGGAGTGTGTATTACTACCAAGTTAGTGCCAGCCTTAAACCAGATACTTATCTTGAGGCCAAAACTCAGATTAAGACCATCTTCCATGCTCATAAGGGCCGCTATGGCTATCGTCGAGTGCAGACAGCGCTTGGGTCTCAGAGCCATTACCTTAATCACAAGACCGTGCAAAAGCTCATGGCTCAGTTGAGCCTTAAATCGACTGTTAGACCTAAGCGTTATCAGTCTTACAAGGGAGCCCTTGGTAAAGTTGCCCCTAATTTATTGGAGCGCAAGTTTGTAGCCAAAGCGCCCAATCAAAAGTGGGTAACGGATGTAACCGAGTTCAATATCAAAGGTAAGCGGGTCTATCTCTCACCAATCTTAGATCTGTATAACCAAGAGATCATCTCTTATACGATCACAGATCGTCCTCAGATCAGCATGGTGATGCAAATGCTCCAAAAGGCTTTTAAGCAACTAAAACCAAAAGATAAACCCATCCTGCACTCAGACCAGGGCTGGCAATATCAGATGAGGTTTTATCAGGAGGCTTTAAAAGAACAAGGCCTTACTCAAAGCATGTCTAGAAAGGGTAATTGCTTAGATAACGCCGTAATGGAAAACTGGTTTGGGATCATGAAAAGCGAGTTCTTCTACCAAGAGAAGTTTGAGACTATCGAATCATTTAAGAAGGGGCTACATGAATATATCCACTACTACAACCATGATCGAATCAAACAAAAACTAAAGGGATTAAGTCCGGTGCAATACCGAACTCAATCCCTCGTGCTAACCTAACTAAACTGTCCAACTTTCGGGGGTCAGTTCAGAAGGTGGTTTTGGTGTTTCTTGGTGGCCCGGGGCGGAATCGAACCAGGGCCGAGGATGCCCGACTCTAATTAGACAAATTTTTCGATTTTAAGAAGTCATTAACCTCATTAAAAAACTCAAATCGGGTTTTTTCAAAAAGCATAAAGTGGCTTGAGTTCTTTATTTGTACGCTCTTTTTATAGGGCGCATTTGTTAAATCACGCATCACCATGGCCCGATCTTGAGGGAATGACCAGGTATCAAACTCACCAGCAATCACCAAAGTTGGAACATAAATTGAAGAGGCATTCCAGATTGGTCTTCCGGTAGTCTGCATAAAGCTGTCCTCAAGAACGCCGTTAGGTGCTCTTAGGCTTGGTGGATTCCGGCTTTCACTTGTTGGGTCAGTTTTGAGTGCCTCAATCGCAAAAGCATCACGCACCGCAGGATCTCGAATACTATTTTTATCCTCAAGGGGGATTTCACCATCCCATCTAGAGTCATTAGCGGCTTTTGAACCGAAGCGATATGCTCCCAATGCATAATTAAACTCATCAGGTTTACGTTTATTTTGCAAGCCACTTCCCGCACCAAGATTGGTATGGTTTTGATATGCGTATGCTGGTGCATAGAGCACTAATTTGTTTACTTTCTCACTATTTAGTGATGTAAAGAAGCCTGCAGTTGTTGCTCCCCATGACCATCCAATTAAATCGATCTTCTCAACGCCCTCTTTTTTGCGAATAAAGTCCACGACTGAGTTAATGTCTCTAATGGCTTGATAGGAACGAGTAACTGGTCGATTATTTCCAGCTGGCTCATCCATAGCTTTTTCTCTGCTTGAAAAACCATAGTTGCGTTTATCAAACATATAAACAATATATCCGTGTTTGACCATCCAATCAGCCCAAGAGTAATCTTGGAATTGCAGATCAAAATCTGGCGTCGAGGGAAAGGTTGCGCCGTGAATAAAGAGAACTACATTATTGTTAGTTGCCTTAATCTTAGGCTCAGCAAATTTATTTCTAACAAATAACTTAACACCAGGGTCGGCGCCATCAATATAGTCATCCACCTTGACAATTTCTGCGTGTGCAAAGGTAACGGCGCAGGCTAGACAAAGTACAGCAATTATTCTAGATAACATCACATATCTCCTGTTGTATTTAATTGCAATTGCTTTATAAGCTCTCATTTATCTTGAATTAGATTCGTTGTGGTTACAGACATTAAATTCTAGAATTTTTCCTTGAAGTAGTCAGAAACAGCCTGCTGAAATATGCTGTAGCCTTTTTGATACATCATCATATGGCCCGCATTTGGAACAACTACATAGCGTTTATTGGCGTTAGGTAATTGCTCAAAAAATGGCATTAGCTGTTTAGTATCCGCCACGTCATCATACTGCCCATGAATGATCATGGTTGGCACAATAATTTGCGTAGGATTAAGCATAGGTAATTTTGTTACGAGATCCAATTGTGGGCTCGTAGCAGTATTCACCTCAACAGCCGCGGCACTCTTTGCATAAGCATCTACGACTTCTGGGAAGTTATCTTCCTTGGGTGTCAGGGAATAAAAGCGGACATGCCAACCAGCCTCAGGAATTTGAATGTAAACCTTCTCCTGATATGTTTTTAAATTGGCTCTACGTTTACCAATATCGATACTATCAATGCCCATCTGTGCGTAAGAAACGTAACGATCTACCTTTTCTGGATGAGCCATTACGAATAAACCGCCATATTGAGTCCCGTATGACCAACCCAATAACTCAACCTTAGGAACATTTCTAGATTTCATTACAAAATCAACAGTTGCATTAAGATCGCTGGCGGCGTCTTCTGTAGTGAAATGTTGTTCTGGATGTGTAGATCTTCCAAAACCCCTGATATCGAGAGCAAAAACATCAAAACCTTGTTTGGCCAAGACGTCCATAAGACTAATGTCTGGCTTACCAGAAACTCGCAAATCAAATGACTCTTTTCCTGCTGTTGCAGAGCCGTGAGCCAAAACAATCACAGGCTTATTTTTTGGACTACCTGCAAACTTTTCCCATACATAGATTTTGATGTCGCCATTTTGAACCCAGTGCTCAGCACTTTGGATGGTGGGCAAGTTATTTTTTTCTGCCATTACATTTGAAAGGTTGATAGCGAGTAATGCCGCAACCAAAGTTTGGATAAGCTTCATTTTGTCTCCAATTTATTTTTATAAACCCCAAAGTACTCATAGCACTTTAAAGGCAATTATTAAGCGTAGTTTGAGATTACCCTTAGCAATTACCCTAGATGACCATTGCTTAAATCGACACTTGACCACTACAAGGATGAATAATTGATTTGTCCTTTTAAAGGACGGTTCATGCCAGAGATATACGGCTCTAATGGCATCTATCCCTGCCAAGCCCCAAAAGAAAATAGCCCAACAAGTGGGCTATTGAGATTCTTGGTGGCCCGGGGCGGAATCGAACCACCGACACAAGGATTTTCAATCCTCTGCTCTACCGACTGAGCTACCAGGCCATTTAAGACTATCTATTATACGTAAACTGTTAAACCAGTGCTCAATTTGCGGACTGTAGACTAATTCTGTCTGTCATTGTGCTTAAAACTGCCTATCCACCATACTCAAATCTGCCTAAAAGTAGCTTGCGTACACGTAGCACACCGCACGTTGTTAAAAACGCAGCAAAACGTTTGGTTTACGTAAGTGACGTTTCAAAACGACTCTTTATGCGGGGAATTTACCTTCTGCTGTAGCAGCAATGATTTGTTTGGCTTGCTTAACGTAACGGCTAACGGAAGCAGCCAATATATTGCGCCTCTCAATTTCTGTACGCCCTTCTTCCCCATATTTAGACTTTGCTGCTGACTTAACTACCCGCAACTTGTCGCCTAACTCCCACACAGTCAACTTCTCCGCTTTTGGCAACTGGCTATTAGCAACGTACGCTTCATACACAGTAAACGTTGTGCGTAAGTTATCTATTGTGTGATTACGGTTAATGGGATATTTGGCAGTACTTTTAGCCCACTGCTCTGCCGTACGCCCTCTTTCTGCTGTGTGGCTCTTTTTAACTAAATCCATAAACTTACTGTAGATATAGCGTTTACTCATACTCATTGGTACAGCTACAACCATTACGCTGTCACCCCACGTATCGTCCCACTCTATTTTGTTAGTTAGCTTTGTAAGACTTTGTGGGAGAGGCTTTTCCGCAAATAGCGCAACGGCTTTGTCATTCCACCACTGCTTAAAACTCTCACCTCTTACGTCGCCAAAGTCTTTATATAGCTCTGCCAACTTGCCCTTACCGCCCAATTCACAACACTTAATGTAGTCCTCATTTAAGCGTAAAAAAGCCCACCACCAATAGTACGGGCTGCGCTGTTGGTATGTAGGTGACTTTGGCTTGTGCTTAGTGCCAAAAGTGGGGTGTTGTGCTGAAAAATGTACCTTCATTTATTAACATCCAAATAGTAATTAATTGCTTTGCCATCGTGAAAAAACGTCAACTTCTGTATGATATTACTTATGGTTAGTAAGGAATATTTGTTAACACTAACCTACTTTTATAACTTAACTTAATGAGGTTTTATATGACACAAACTACTGTAACTACTGCTGTAAACGCTTCTGTTAATAACGCTGTTGTAACTGCTAACGCAGAGTCGTTTACAAACGACAACGCTAAAGCAATGTTAACAACTAATTCGCTGTCTTTTATTGAATTGCTTAAAAACGAGCAAGAAGTATGGGCAGACAATGCTTTTAAGAATAGCAATGACTTGCTATACGCAATTTTGGCTAAATGCTACGCAAAGTATGAAGAAATGTGCTCAGCTACAGATAACGCTAAAACGCTGCGTACACAGTTAGACGACTATATGACGCTACATAACGTAGCAGTTAATAAAAAGTCACACACACTACACAAAATTGTTAAATGCGTGTTTGGCGCAGACAGACGGCGTGTAAGTGCGTACAGCATTGTTTTGCGTACTGCTAACGTTAAGCAGATTAAAAGCGCAGCTATTGCGGACTTTATTAGAGAAAACGGCGGCGTAGAAGAAATACGCTTAGCTAAAAACGGCAATGCGCTTTCCGCAAAGCAAAAAGCGGAAGTGGCTAAAACTACTGTAGCAAGTGCTGTATTAGCTGAAATTAGCAGTGAAGCTATTGCTAAGCAAGTAGACGCTGCGTGTATTGGACAGCAAGTAGTGTTTGTAGCTACGCAACAAGCTGACGGTAAGTTTGCTATTAACGCTGTAACAAATAGCACTACGGCTGTAAATGCTGCTTTAGCTGCGTACTACAGCGCAAACAAAGACGGCATTAAAAAGCAAGTGGCAGAGCGAAGCGTAGCAAGCAACGACGCACAGTTAAATGACGCTATTGCTAACGTAGCAGCTTAATTAACGACAACTATTGGGCAACGTATAACAGCGTTGCCCTTTTTATTTCAAATAAGGAGAAGTGTATGTTTAATGATTTTGAAGAGCGTTACAGCCCAAAAACGCTTAATGACATTGTGTTTCACAGTATTAGCGCAAAGCAAACAATTGAAGATATTGTTAGCGGCTTAATGGGTTTTCCAACTGGTGGCATTAACGGCATATTGCTATACGGCGTTAATGGCACTGGCAAAACAGCTTTAGCAAAAATACTGCCAGACTTAATAGAGGAAGCACTTGGTAGCAGCAGTCCTTATGTTGCCTATTACAAAATAGCGCAGGGTGGGGACAACGGCGCAAGTGTTATTGAAAGCATTAAATCACAAGCGCAGCTTATTCCGCTAATGGGCACGTACCACTACTTTATTTTGGACGAGGTAGATAACTTACGTGCTGAGTCAATGTCGTCCTTAAAAGTAGCAATGAATACCAATACTAACCAGTGTGTATATATCTTTACTACTAATAGGTTGGCGCTAATTGAAAATGGAGTACAAGATAGGTGTGAGCGTGTGGAGTTTAATGCTGCTGCTGACGCTGAATGGCTACCAGTAGTTAAGCGGATATTGGCTGATTACAACGTGACTGGCGTAACAGACGGCGACATACTTAAAATTATTAGCTACTGTAATGGCAGCGCACGTCGCATACTCAATGCCGCACGTAAGTTAGTTGTTCAGCAATACAGAGCTAATGGTAGAGAATTAAAGTTAGCAGCGTAGTGCCGTTTTATACGCAGTCGTTTTAACACGACAATAAAAAGCCCACTGTTATATTGGTGGGCTTTTTTAATTACTAAGTGATTACTCTTCAAATTTTTGGAATACTTGCTCAGAACCAATAGTTGTTAAGTATCCATTCGTTCTATAAAGTAGCCCTCCACTAACTCTCATTTGGCAGTCCTGCTCATTACAAACTTGCGGATAAGTATCATATGATTTAATTTTTACCTCATTAATTAATTTTTTAAGCCCTTCCCTACCAGCAAAGTATTGTCCATTAATATCCTTAACTTTTTGAGCGCAATCTACATTCAGCACTGGACGAAAAGGCGGCATACCTACGCATTCAATTGGGTCAAATGAAAGATGTGGTGGTGGATATATAAAAATTACTCGTTTATTATATTTTCTAAAAAATTCAATCGTTCTTCTTAGCTGCGTTGTTATCAAATCTGTAATTTCAGGCTGATTCATTGTTAATACAACAGTTCTTATGTCCTTATCTTCAGCAACGCCATTAATTAATTTGTTCATTTGCTCAGATTGCTCAAACTCATAATTTTTGTCAGAGGGCACTTTAATCAATGGCTGCCTACCTGGCCATCCAACCATAGCAAAGTTTTTTCCATCTTCCGAATATTTTTTTGCCAAACCAGAGTAGTCGTTGTGAGCAATACTATCTCCAATCAATACCGTTTCTAATTTCTGAGTACTATTTGATAGCCTACAAAATGTTGGCTGATACTTATCAAACATTTTTAGGCAGCCTTCATCTGATTGTGGCGGACGTCCGCCGTGTAAATCTAATACGTGCTTTTCCCTAAACTCTAAGCCATTTCTAACGTAGGCACTCCAGCCCTGCGTCCCAACTAACGCTACTAAAAAAAGTAATGTTATGGCTACTTTATTACCCTTATGTCGCAATAGCTTTTCCCAGTAACGATAAGTTAGATATGCTAAAGCTATAGAAATAATAATTAGAATTATTTTATAAAGCGCAGGCAATTTTCCAGCTGTAATAATTTGCCCAAAACTGATTAAAGGCCAATGCCAAAGATAAAGTGGGTAACTAATTAATCCAAACCAAACCATTAATTTATTTGAAAATATTTTTTTGTTTACCCAAGCTTCTTTTCCTGCCGCTATAAGAAATACAGCCCCAAATGTAGGAAGTAGCGCCCACCAGCCTGGAAATGCGCTCTTTTTATTTAAGACACAAATAGCAAGTGCTATTAAAAATAATCCTGTAACTGATAAAGCATTTGAATACGTAACGATAAATTTATTGGTAACGCCTTCCTTTGAAAGGGTTATATATGCCCATACAGAACCAATTAATAATTCCCAAAAACGACTAAGAGGGGAATAAAATGCGGCAATTGGATTGCTACCAATTGTTAAGATATTTGTAGCAAAGGATATAGTAAGAATTAGTAGTACAACTTTGAGTAAATTAAATTTTTTCTTAAAAGCAGCCCACAACATTAATGGCCAAAATATATAGAACTGCTCTTCTATAGCTAACGACCATAAATGTATTAATGGTTTTGTATCAGAAGAATTATCAAAATAACCACTCTCACTCCATAAAACAAAGTTCTGTAAGAAACCAGCTCCAGCGGCAATATGCTCACCTAACTGTTTATACTCTGAAGCATATAGGGCAAACCAACCAAAAGCGTAGCAAGTCAGCAGCACTAAAAACAATGCCGGAAATATTCGTCTTATGCGTCGGCTATAAAACTCAATAAAGCTAAAAGAACGGCTTTCTAAATTTTCTAAAATAATTGTTGTTATTAAGAAGCCGGATATTACAAAAAAAATATCCACTCCAACAAAACCGCCACCAATCAGATTTGGAAAAGCGTGAAAGGCAACTACAGATAAAACCGCTAACGCACGTAAACCATCAATATCGGGCCGATACTTTGGGTGAAGCAAGGGCGTACTTAAGGTTTTTGTTTTTTTGAATAGCATTTTTTGTCCATATTTTCTATAACTTTACCGCACTCTACGTCGTTTCAACACGACAATTAAGCCAGCTTCTCCGCAGCCATAGTTGCCGTTAGCTTGCTGTAGTGCTTTTCTAACATTCCCACACTTGTACCCATTTGCCTTGCTAATGTGTGTATATCTATTGCGTCGTCCATTAACGCTAACGTAGCGTAAGCGTGACGCAAGCTATATAAAGTCCTTTGCTGCTTTGTTTTAGCGTCATACGTTAAGTGGGCAAAGTGAAGTAGCCACTTAAAAGTTGTATGTAGACTTTTAGGTTGTGTGCCGTCGCTCAGTCTAAATACTCTAATTGTTGTTTTGCGTTTAATTGCTTCATTTAAGTTTTTAGCAATTAAGTCTTTCTGCCTAATAGCCAAACGTTCAAAAGCAGCAATGCCAAAGTTTCTAACAATAAGCTGTCTGCCACCCGTTTTACCATTTACATACAAGCGTAAGTATCTTTTGCCAGTAGCCGCTTCGTCATACCAATCTACGTGCTTCCACTGTAAATTCATACTCTCTTTACCGCAGCGCATACCCGTTGCTATCAATATTTCTACATAGTCACGCAGCAGCTTACGCATATCCCGTGCTAACTCTGTATGTCCGCCATTAGCAAATTCTGGCAAGTACGCCAACAACTTGTGTACCTCTTCACGTGTAAAACCCGCACGTGGCGTGCTTGCTTTTCCTCTTCTATTCAAAAACGCAATAGGGCTATTGGCACTTACCCAACCACGCTGTACTGCTGACTTAATCACTCTGCTGTAAGCACTGGCGTGTGTCATTAGCGTGCTGGCTTTTGGCGTTATACCCATTTCATTGTTGCGCCACTGCTCATACTCACTCACCACTTGCTCGTTAATGTTATCAACCATATAGCTGCCAAAAAATGGAATGAGATATTTGTTAATGACACGCTTGTAGTCTTTATTGGTATGCGCCTTAATGCCCGCTTGTATTTCTCTGTCTATGTCTTGTAAGCAGCGATTAGCCACAGTATCAAAACGACGGCTAACTACAGGCACTCCAATGCGCTCCTTAAATCGTGCCTCGTCATACATTTCACAAGCCACTTGTTTAGCAAACTGTAGGTTGTAATGTTTAGTAGAGTGCCTATGCCACTGCCTATCAAATAACTTAAAGCGTACTTGCCATACATTGCTACGTGCGTGTTTATATAAAACTACTTCGCCGTCACGCAAATAAATGATGTTGGTATTTTCTTTACTGCTTAACTTGGTGACAAACTCCCAGTTGACTATTGGCTTTGCTGGTATTGGAAATAGTAGCTGCGTCTGCTTACGTCTTGTACGCATTACAGCTCCGCATACGCAGTCGTGTCAAAACGACTATTACTCACACTCATTACGCCAACTCCACTGCTTTACGCATTAACTCCGCATTAACGTCAATGTATGACTGTGTAGTGCTCATTGACTGGTGTCCCGCCAAACTCATTAGCACTCGTACGCCTACGCCTTTATTTGCTAATGAAGTAATAAACGTACGTCTGCCACTGTGACTGCTTGCGCCGTCTATACCAGCACCTCTGTACATTGTTAAAAAGTGCTGCGCTGCCGTATTGGGCGTAAAGCCACGCTCTCTATTCTTTTGTGTGCCAAATAATGGTTGCTGTGGACTGCGGACAGTAAGCGTAGCAACGTA
>Ga0364914_10349_pt1 | contig 16681 bp, 17 predicted proteins | sample ExccelJu500001D3_3_FD_206954 | JGI IMG/M metagenome (GOLD analysis project Ga0364914, IMG submission 206954) | Enriched cells from Trout Bog Lake Hypolimnion, Wisconsin, USA - BchlTB.June25.5000.01.D3 | ecosystem: Environmental > Aquatic > Freshwater > Lake > Hypolimnion/Profundal zone | place... | reverse complement strand
CTTTTCTTTGTGTTCTTGCTTTGGAAGCTTGAAAGCAACGATCAACATGAATGCATTCAGAAGATCAATCCCCAGGCAAAGGATACACAACTTTCCCAGGGTTAACATGATCACGAAATAAATCATGGAAAACGCAAACGCGATTCCCGTAAATAAGAGCATCGTGTTCCGGTGTTTTCTCTTCAGTTGAACCAACGACAAAATAAAAATCATCAGGTAACCGGCGATTGCAACTGCAGACAGCGGAATACCGGGGAGAAATTCTGCAAACCTACTGACTTCAATGGCGGTGCAGTCAAACAGGGAGCCAATATTACAAAATGCATGGGCATCCCCTAGCCCGCTCAAAGTCATAAAATATTGACGGGTTTGCCATACGGAAATACCAGCTCCAATTAAACTCAGTAAAGATATGATCAGCATCATCCCCTTACTTTATATGATGTTATTCCATCAGTACATTCTAAATTTTTACTAAGGACAAAGTGGGATTAGAAGCAGTAATATAAAAGCGGTTTAAGTAGCAGACTGAATATTCCATCGCCAATATTCCTAGAAATTCCTTACGCAATTGATGAAACTCGTCTGCACTCATTCCCGCCTTCAAGATCGCTTCTTTTGAGCAATCCAAACGCTCGGCGGCGCGTGTAAGCTCCCGTGCGCGGGATTCGTGATTAAAGGAAACTACTTGTAAATCCCAGTTCACCTGGCTGAATCCAGCCAGATTCAATAGATGCGGTAATTTTCTCCCCACATTTAAATCAAGGATGCCACCACTTCGTAATGAGTCTACTACTTTTTGAATGTACGGCCCCGTCGGATAGACGCTCTCAAAATAACCATCCACATCTACCACGAGGAGCTTCCCACCCGGTTTCAAGCAACGATGAAGTTCTTTTAAGGCCTCACTCAGTACGGAAGGGCTCATATGTTGAAATACATAGCGAACCACCATCACGTCAAAATAAGAATTTTCAAAGGGTAGACGTCGTAAGTCAGCATGAATGAATTCAAGCCTGGAACTAACGGGTCTTGCTTCCTTGAGTTGTTGAACTCGTGCTTCGCTTCCATCTACACCAATGATTTTTGCTTCTGGGTAAAGGCGCTCCATCACATAGGTCAATGCTCCTGAACCACAGCCTGCATCTAAAATCACTCCAGGCTTTCCTAAGTCAAATTGCTTTAAATCATAGAGTGGATCAAATTCAGGATCACGGTTTTGTTTTTCCAAACGCTCAAATTCATTCTTGTGCTCTAAAATATAACTCATGCTGCAATCTCCTTTTGGGGTGAAAGGTTTAGTAATTTTCTTCTGGAAACAATTCGAGCGGGAACTCCAACCACTGAAGTCCCAGGAGGCACGTCCTCCAGAACCACGGAGTTAGCGCCAATCCAGGCACCATCGCCAATGGTCACTGCTCCCAACACAATCACGCCAGTGCCCATCATTACGTTTTTACCGACAGTGGGGTGCCGCTTACCGACGCTCAAGTCCGATATTCTCCGCGCTCCGAGCGTCACTCCGTGCAGAATAACAGTGCCATCACCTATTTCTGCAGTCTCACCGATCACTGTACCCATGCCGTGCTCAAAAATAACGGTAGATGCAATCTTCGCACCTGGATGAATATCAATTCCGGTCAGCATCCGCGCCCCTTCTGAAAAGAATCGCGCTAAAAAAAAGAGTTTTTGCTGATAGCACCAATGAGCCAAGCGATGAATGAGCACTGCCCGAATACCAGGATAAAGGAAAAGTATTTCAAAAACACTTTTGGCCGCAGGGTCAAAATTCTTGTAATGCTTCAATAATTTAATCATGTGTATTATGCCTAACGGAATATTATAGAATTACTTTAAACATATTTAAACAATTAATAAAAACTATTATTTACTCAATTTCCTTCAAATACTGTCCGACACCTAAAATATGACTACAAATACCACACCCGACCTAGACTTACAGTGGATCGTAATCGAGTGCCCCTATGCTCAATGGAATAATCCTATGGTTCAACAGTACTTCAATCAATTCATTACTGTTAAAAAAATGGGCTTTGAAAAAGCGTATCCCGAGGGTGTCCTGCCACTAGGAACTTATGACTTCATTGGAACGATTCTCATGATCGTGGACAAAAAAACAGGAAAACCCCTTTGCGCCTTGAAATCTACCACTCAAAAGAGGTGCGCCGAATATCACCTCACAGAAGAACTCACTTCGCATCTTAGGGTGAGCAACGCCCGCGCACACCTCACAGCAATTGAAGACGTCTTCAAAAAAGCAAAAGAACAAAACAAACTCGTCAGCTATCTAGGCTCTTGGGCCACTCACCCTGATGTTGCTCACCATGAATTTAAAAAAATAAGCCGCGAAGCATCCATGGCCCTGACCTATCACTATTATACCAGCTTTGAAGCGAGCGAAATACTCGCCGGTGCATCCCCCCGATTCAAGGTCCCTGAAGTTCTGATGAAGTTGGGATATGAATTATTGAAAGATCATGAGCAAAAACTGCTACCAGCGCTTACCTCCCCATTTTTATTTGGAGAACCTTACGTCTTAGTGCATTTAAAAAACTTCTCAGCCGCCGCCAAATTAGACGGCGCAAAATACCAAGCACTCTGGGATCAGCGAATCGAACTTAGACTTCCAGTGGACTTTGAAGTAAAGAAGGCTGCATAAAATCCACGCGATAACGGCATGCACTTGCTCCTTCGAAAAAACAAGAAAGCTTCGTTAACTTCGTTGGCAACCAACCCACACGTACAGGAACCTCCTCAATGTAAGGAATCCTGACGCTACATAACAACGAAAGATGGCGTCGATCATCGTCATTCTTTGCAGCAAGTTCCTTGAGATGCTCTCTCGGCACCACGCTAAAAATACAAGTATCGGCCTGAAGATCGCTAATGGAGTATTTAAAATTCTTCTCCACATAGGTTTCAATCAAATATGGAATAATTTCATATACAGACTGAATTGTTTTGGCCTCACGCAAGGCAAGATCAAACACTTTCGGTCTTGCAGCTCGCGCACCCTTTTTACCGAAATCAAACATGAACTTTTCAGCTTTGGCGCGCTTGTTTAAGAATTTCAAAATATCTAAAGAAAAAAACATGTTTACGGGTTGGTCAGTATTGAGAAGAATTCGCGGCGATATCTGTAATGCTCGAAAGAACTCAGTCACCAGAGCCGGATCACTTGAGGCCAGCAAGGAATCGAGAAACGCCTTAGGCGTTGAAAGTGTTCCAAAGGCATCATCAGTATAGCGCTTAGGCAAGGTATCCTGGCCGCTCCTCAGCGCTTGAGACAGTACATGGTAATCTAAACGGTCAGAGAGAAATAGATCCGGATCGAGTTCTAACTTTTCGAGAAGGATGCAGACCGCGAATGCGGGTAAGGTTGCCGCTACCGACTTCGCCTTCAGGAATTCCTTTACCGGCATTTCCATAAATTGAGCAAAGGCAGGGTTATCCATTCGCATCAGCGCTTGGATCTTATTGATCACCGGCCATAAATGAAGGTCGCGCTCTACACGGGAATGAGATATCTGCAATCTGAATCCCCTTTATAAAAACAGTGGGTATGCTTAATTTTCACTTTTTGCGGCGAAAAAATACGAAGGCTAGCCTCGAAGAAAAGACCTTTCAGCTCACATAGTGATTGCGATATTTCTCTTGCTGCATCAAATGCTGCCAAGAATGGCGCAGGTTTTCCAATAACCATTGCTTCAGAGTCTGAAGACTCCATCGAGTAATTGAAGTTTATTTGATAACGATCCATATCACGAATCAGTTGTTTCAAGAGTTCTTTTGGCGATTTACTCTCTTCAAGCAAACTTCCCACTTGTCCGTGGAAGGCCGCATCTGAATAAGGAAACTCAATTGTTTTCAAACTTTCCTTATTTAAATCACCGGTTTCCCGCAAGGTGGTGATGAGATCGTAGGTGAATTGCAAATTGATTTGATTAGGCAGCACAAAGAGAAAATCGGAATCTACTTTCTTAGTTTCTAAATAGGCCTCAAATTTTTTCGCTCCCCACGCATCGTGTGCGTACTTACTTAAGCCACGCAATGAGCGCACGGTCGACCCTTTTGAATAACTATATCGCTTGGGGAGTCCAAAGGTATTATCAGGATACAACTCTTCATTGAGATCAATGGATTCAGGCAAAGGGGTATCAATGTATCCCAAAAGGAATGAACGAGAGGAAATTTTCATCAATTCGCAAAATTCAAACCAGAGGGGTGTAGAAATCACTAAGTCACCCTTCTCTAATTTAGAAAGAGTTCCTTGGGTAATTCCGAGCGTTTTAGATGCCTCAATCTGCGTGATCCCTTTAAGCTTACGGGCCGTACGCATGATTTGTGATATTTGAGCTGCATATTTCTTCTCAGTTGAGTTCATTGAATCAGTGCCGCTCCTAGGTCTTCTTCAAATACAGTAGTAAAGCTCGCGTCAAGGGGGCCCGCTGTTTTAATTTCATTAATCACTCCATCGTGAAGCGAGAAACAATGTCCTAAATTACTAAAAATGCGGCTCTCCACCAAATGCTTTGCACTTGCACCCAACGACGCGGAGGCCAGATAATCGATTTGGGCATCTAATGCCCCATTATAAATCCAAGTTTTTCCTGAATATTGCATTAGGTATACACTCGCGTCTTTGATTTGAGCGAGCTCCGTGTACCAATCCACTACCGATGGCAATGCTTCTAACGCTAAAAAGTGACTCACATAATTAGCTCGATACGCACTATAGATTCCTGAGTTGAAAGTTACAGCGTCGGTGCCCATTGACGACAAACTCACCTCCAAAAGAGGGAGATGAATCAAGCCTACTTTTTTGAACTCCTGAGAAGTCAGCACTCCGTCGTGATTTAAATCTACTTTAGCCTTCAGTAATTGAAGGGGCCATTCATAAGACTGATAGCGAAACCAATCATCTATGTTTCCCGCGGGAGGAGAAAGTAGAAAAATCCCGACCGGATTTAATTCGGCCGCGAGTTGCATAGAAATCAATGAACCTTCACTGAGCCCCACCATGTAAAAAGGCAATTCTGGAAATTGTTGCTTAATGGCGAGAGCCGCTTCTTTTGCATCCATTTTAATTCTTGAAAATAGAATCATTTTGCTCGCAGCAGTCGCGTCTTTGAACCCTCGTTTATTGAAACGAAAGGATGCAAAGCCTTGTGCAGAAAGATGAACCGCAAGTTGATCACTGAGTTTAGTATCTCCGCCCTTGTATCCACGTCCTACAATATCGCCACTTACATCACCGTCAGTTCCATTCGTTCCACTGCCTGGAAGGATAAGCGCGAGTGCCTTAGGGGTTCCAATAGGAAGAGTAATGATACCGTCGAGAGTTTTTCCATCATCAGTAGTAAACGAAAAACTTTGCTCACTCGCTAAAGTCATTTTAAATTGAAGAAGAGACAGGGATATTATTCCAATAGAAATATAAATACGCATACTCTTTACTCGCATATTTCAGCCGTTTAGTCAAGAAATGTAGCATTCACCCAATTATCTAACTCCAGGTAATTTCAGTTATTTTCGACGAGAAATCGGTAATGCTCCAAAAGCTTGGCAGGTGGGCATCATGGAAATCGTATTCACATTCACGCGGCCGGGTAGATTTACTGTCCAAAAAACTGTTTCAGCAATATCCTCAGGTAAAATGGGGTCTGTGCCTTCGTAGATACTTTTCACTTTTTGAAGATCATGGTTAAATCGAACTGCCGAGAACTCTGTGCCCCCACAAAGTCCGGGCTCTATGTCTGTAACTCGAATTGCAGTGCCTAGCAGATCTGCCCTTAGGTTTAAACTAAACTGCCGCAAAAAGGCTTTCGTTCCGCCATAAACATTTCCTCCGGGATAGGGAAACTCAGCGGCAATCGAGCCTATATTAATAATATGTCCGGCATTACGCTCCACCATTCCTGGAAGCAATGCGTGAGTACAATATAAGACACCATTGATATTGGTGCTCACCATACGCTCCCAGTCTTCAAGTTTGGATTGCTGCGCAGGACTGATTCCTAGTGCCAAGCCTGCATTATTGACTAGGATATCAATTTTGCTCATATCGCTGGGTAATTGCTGAATCGCATCGAAGACTGATTGCTTATCTTGTACGTCCATTACGATTCCAACGAAATGGTCTCCCAGTTCTGCCTTAAGCTGGTCGAGCCTCTCTTTGCGTCGCCCCGTGCCCACTACCTTAATGCCCTCGTGAATGAACCTCCGCACTATCGCTTCGCCAAAACCAGAAGTCGCTCCGGTCACCAATGCAATTCTATTTTCCATATGCAAACTTTTACACAGAACTTGCATTTTGAATAGTTGCGTCTGAGTAAGCGCCTTGTGTGATCTTCTGTTATTTAAATTTAATGGTAATTCAATTCGGATGAAAACTTCGTCTGCTAAAAAGGAATCATGAATACTAATAAATCTATCAATGCAAATTCACTGAGCACGCTGGTCTTTTTTATAATTCTCGGGGCTGGCCTCTTTCTCGCTAATACGTCCACATCTAATCCTTTGGGTGCAGGGAGCGTGATGATCGCCTGTACCTTCTTAGTCATTGCGCTTTTAGTGGCGAACTCAATTAAGATCGCCAATCAATGGGACAGAGCTGTGGTGCTCAGGCTCGGAAAGTTTTATGCGCTTCGCGGGCCCGGCCTGTTTTTCATCATTCCCATTGTAGATAACGTGGCTTACTGGATCGATACTCGGGTCATCACTTCAAATTTTAAAACAGAGAAAACACTCACCAAGGACACGGTTCCAGTGGATGTAGACGCTGTACTTTTTTGGAAAGTAGTGGAACCCGAGCGGGCTGCTTTAGAAATTGCAGACTACAAAAACGCAATTCATTGGGCTTCGCAAACTGCACTTCGGGATGTCATCGGTAAGACATTGCTCGCTGACATGCTGGAAGGACGGGAAAAAATCGGGAAGGGCTTGCAAAAAATTATTGATGAGCGAACCAGTCCTTGGGGCGTGAACGTAATTTCCGTGGAAATAAAAGACGTTCTCATTCCTTCGGGCCTTGAAGATGCGATGTCGATGCAGGCGCAGGCGGAGAGAGAGCGACAAGCCCGCGTCATCCTCGGCGATTCCGAACGCCAAGTGGCGGAAAAGTTTGGTGAAGCAGCGAAAACCTATGTCAACGATCCCGTTGCCCTTCATCTTCGTGCCATGAACATGCTCTATGAAGGGCTCAAACAAAACTCAACCATCGTACTCGTTCCGAGCTCGGTACTCGATACCATGCAACTAGGAAACTTAGCTGGAATTACCGCACTTGCCAGCGAAATAGACAAAGGAAGTTCACTGACCAATCCTCGACCGGAACAACAACACTAAGCAAATTCTTGAAAGGAATTAGAATTTATGAAAAGTAAAATTACGATTTTAGGCCACCCCATTCACCCCATGCTCATTGCATTCCCGATCACCTTTTACTTCGTCACATTTTTTGGATACTGTTTTTACAATACACTTCATGATGCCTTTTGGTTTAGGGTAGCTTATGCAGCAAACATCGTGGGAGTGGCGAGTGCAGTGGTCGCCGCGATCCCTGGATTTTTAGACTGGCTCCTCGCGATCCCTAACCGTGATGCGGCGAAATTCACCGGGCTCTACCATATGATTTTAAATTTGTTGGCATTGGGTTTTTTCGGAGTCAATGCGTGGGCACAAGCGGGTCAATGGTTTTCAGTCATTCCGAATGCAAGTGGCGCAATTCCTTTAAGCCTGGGAGGAGTGCTTTGCACACTCGGCGCTGGGTTCCTGGGATGGAATCTGGTGCAAAAACATCACGTCGGAATTGATCTCCCTACAGAACAAGCGAAGCTGGAGCCAGCTGAACCCATCAAGGAATTCGCAAAACGAAAAGACAAAATGGCGAGCTAAGCGTGCTGCAATGTGTAATTTATTTTTTGAATTTTTTTTATCCGTACTAGTGCCAGAGTGACTTTAATTTTTAATAAAAACATCTCTGTATCATTTTTATTCGATCTCACGTTGGCACGATTATCGCTATGAAGAATCATAGATACTATAACTAAAAAAGAGAGAGAAAAAAAATGAATAAAATATTAGCTGTATTTGCATTCCTGTTCCTCGCAAACTCTGCGGCACTTGCTGTTACTGATACTGCTGCAAGTTGTGCATTCGTAGAATCAGATTATCTCGCACTCAATACTGATGCCCAAGCAGCAGTCACCCAGGGTGAATTTGCAACCGGCTATGAACACTATACCAAAGTGGGACAAGCTGAAGGACGCGCCGTAAATGTAAATTGCGCGAGTACCGAGAGTTTACTCGCGGCTACGAATTGTGTTTTTAGTGAACGCGATTATTTAGCCCTTAATCCAGATGTGCTCGCAGCTGTGAGACGCGGCGAATACCGCTCTGGATACGACCACTACCTCAGATACGGACGTTACGAAAATCGCAGAATTAATTATGCATGCGGATACGTTCGTGGAATACCTAGACCCGTTCCTGGTCCGATCATTTATCCTCGTCCAGTTCCCCGTCCAAGAAATTATCCTCGTCCCCTTCCCCGCAACACCCCTCGCCCAGACCGAGGCCGCAGACCTTAAGTTTTTTTATAAACTAGATTGAATCAACCGATGTTCGCCCTGGCTAGAATACTAGCTAGGGCGTTTTGATGAACAGGCTAACGTCAAATACCCATGTAGATAAACAAAGACTAAATACTTGATACTGCAGCGCATTATATACTGAATCGGTGTATCTTTGCGCTTCCATTTTGCTACCGATTTCACGCGATCGACCTTCATCTAACATCCTAGCCGAGTAGAGGCTGGTATGTGTGTTGCATGGTTTAAAGATGACAGGATGTCACTTTGGAACAAATGTTTTTCAACATCCAAAGAACAATGAAGGAGCGAACGATGAACACAAGGACTCGTGTTTTTAATTCAGGCATAGTTTTTAGCGCCCTCTTTTTCTGGTTGACCTCGAATCTGTATACCTTCGCCTACGCCGAAGATCCTACTCATCTTCAAGTTCAAACTAAACTCATGGGGAAACCGCTGGTCGTGCAGCAAAATGCCGATCCCAGTGTTTCGCAACAGGGCGTTCAAACTTCTACGCTCGTCCAATTCTTGGGCATCAATACTCAGCTCATGAATGCAGCCCTCGAACTGCAGTCCACCACTTTGGGCACTACCAATTGGTATATTGACGGCAAACAAATTTGGAGCGGAAATCTTGCGCTTCAGAGCGGATCGTTAGTTTACTCCGGTGGAATTGCTCCTATACAGATTCCCTTCCCTTTGTTTGCTTACCCTCTAGGGCCAATCACTCTCGAAGTAGATGCTGGAATTGATTTTCAAGGCAACCTCGCCGTTCATTTAACACCTGGACTCTCCATCCCCGTTCAGGACTCTAGCCTTCAAGGTACCATGCAGGAAAGTCTTACTGCCGGTGGATACCTTGAAGGCTATGCAAAACTCCTCATTGCTCGCGCGGGAGTCGGCGGGAAAGTAAATTTAATCGATGGTAGTGTTGGCGTGAATGCTGACATCTTTTTTAATCAATCTCCTCCTACCCTCGGGGGCTTAGGCAAAGTAGTATTTTTGAACGGTAACGTTTATGCATTTGTCGACACCATTAAACTCTTTGGGCAATGGAATCGGGTACTGAGTAGCAACCTCTATTCTTGGGCCGGAAAATGCTATGCCTTTGGAGCAGCGACATGCACTCCGTAACTCGTGTTTCGCTCGGTTTAAGCACCTTGCTCTCGGCGTTGGGGCTCTTCCATCTTTTTCACAAGCCTGCGCAATCCCTTAGCCATAAAGTGAAGGTGGAAAAAGTCTCCGCCTCTGAAATCAAATCCGAGTCTTATTCCTTCGATCGACATATCAAAGCGGTTCTTTCAGATCATGCGCATGGCGACCGCAATTTTGCAGATATTCGTTACCGCGGAATATTTAAAATCGACCGATTGGATGCCGAACGGGCAAGAATTACCTTCACACTCGATCATCAAGCGAGTGCTGCCATTCCTTTCGAAGTGACGATCCATGAATGGACGTTAACCGAGCTCAAATCGGGTGCCACCAAAAATGAACAGGACGAAGAATCACTCAACATCCTCAAAGATTTTGCGGCACTTTACGCTTTTCGCTCACAGGAAGATACCAGTGGAAAGTATGATGCTCGATTTTCGAAACAAGGGTACATCATTATTAAAGAGAAAATCAGATACAAATCCACTCTTGCAGCTGCCGTCCAAATCCTCAAATCAAAACATCAGATTCAATTAGATTCTACCCAGCACACTTTAATTAAAGCGATGGGGAAAGAAACCAGCATCGTTCGCGCGAGTAAATCAAGTGTCATGAAGACTACTTCTGAATATCAAATCACCCAATTGGGTGCAGCACGGCCCAGACTGATTTCAACAGCCCCTGTAGTGGAGAACTCGCTTATTTCAACCACGATGGCCCTACAAGCTTCGCATTCCGACCAATTCATTCCTTGGAAAATGTTAGAACCCAAACTCAATCAAATCGCAACTCTCCCTGCTATGGATCGACTTTCATTATTCCATGACTTAGTGAATACCACTAAAAAGGATGCAACTGCGTTTCAGGAACTCAAAGGCTGGCTGTCGTCTCAATCCAGCAATATTGAGATCCGCACTTTTGCGATCGGAGTGCTGGCAACTCAAGGGAGTGAGGCCGCTCAACACGCACTCCTCGAGTGGTACCAGCAATTTCCTGAATCAAGATCTACTATTTTAAATTCATTCACCACCACTACGGCTCCAATTACTGACGAAGTTCATTCCTTTTTGAGTGATCTGATCGATCAGAAAGGCTCGGATCCTGATCCCGCCGCTGCGGCCACCCTCACCCTGGGCTCAGCACTTCAAAATTATAATCGAAGTAGCGATATTTCAAAGCTACAGAACCTTTATCAGAGTGCACAAAATACAAGCGAACAAACCCTGTACTTGGATGCGATGGGAAATTCTGGCAATCCGGAATTTCTGGATACCATCAAAGTTGGTCTAGCTGCGAATGACGAAATGGTCCGAGAGAATGCAGTGCTCGCGCTCCGTTTGATGAAAGATCAACTCACTCATGATTTAGTGGAACAAGCATGGACGGATTCCTCACTGAAGGTGAAATCGGCAGCCTTGCAGGTCATTCAATATCAAGGTTCGGCCGGAAATTACCAGGCGCTCTTAGCTCAGTGTATTTCGCAGACTCCGGAATTAAAAAGCACTTGTGGACAGTTGCTGTGAGAGACTGAATTACCCTGCAGCATCACCGACTCTTTCCATCCCCGTGGGTCGGCGAGGATGGCACGGCCGACGGCGACGAATTGAACGAGGCTATTTTGTAATGTGTGCTCGATGAAATCGATGCTTTGAAAGCCACCTACTGCGATGACAGGTACTGAGATTTTCTTTTGAATCAGTTCGGCCTCCTTCAGCAAGTACCCTTCGCCCACGCGCTCTTTTGGACGTCGCCAGCCACCGATGCCGGAAGAAACATGAACTAAATCAACGCCGATTTTCTCCAAGTGAATCGCAATTTGGATTGAATCATCCACACTCAAACCGCCTTCCATCAAATCTTGTCCAGGCATTCGCACTGAAAGAATCAGCCGTGGAAATTTCAGACGAATGCTCTCGGCGATCTCAAATAGTAACTTTGTTCTTTGTTTGTAACTTCCACCATAATCATCGCTGCGTTGATTAGTGAGTGGTGAAATAAACTGATTCAGGCCATATCCATGAGCGGCGTGAAGTTCGACTAAATCAAAACCTGCCATGACGGCTCGACTCGCCCCTGCCAAAAACGATTCCTTCCAAAGCTGGATGTCCTCATCTGTCATCTCCTTTGGAGTTTCCGGCACTCGATCTTTGATCGGAGTTGGAATCGAGCTCGGTGCCATCAGCAACCCTTGAGTGAGGACCTGCGTGCTTTTCCCCCCCGAATGAGTCAGCTGAATACCGGCAAGAGCACCACTTGCCTTAATGGCTTGTGCTAATTGACTGAGCCCTTGCACATGGTTTTGAGTCGAAATTCCAAGCTGTCGCCCCTCGCTTTTCCCCGAGGGGTCAACAAAAGTATATTCCACCATTACGATCCCTGCCCCCGATTCTGCGATCTTTTGATAATGGGCCAACGTCTCGCCGGTCACGCAACCTTCGCCATCTGCAGTTTCTGAAGCCATAGGGGGTACTAGGACTCGATTCAGGGCGCTTTTTGAGTTCTTAAACATATACGGGCTAAAACGGGCTTGAAATAACTTCATGGTCATTTTATGCACCATTAAATAAAATTGCAAAAGAAACAATAATGCACTATACGTTTCGATTATGGAAATATTCGAATTGCGTTATTTTTTGGGTGTGGCCCAGTTTGAAAACATTCATCGCGCATCGGAGAAGCTTCGGGTTTCCCCTGCCTCACTCAGCAAGGCGATTAGCCGCCTCGAGGATGAACTGTCGGTTAAGCTTTTCAATCGCGACGGCAGAAACATCAAACTCACTGATCAAGGCAGACTTCTTGAACGGCGGGCATCTGAGATCGTGCGCTTAGAAGCAGGCGCACGCTTGGAAGTGGGGGGGCATCAAGGTTCCGTCCAAGTAGTGATTGCGGGGCCCGAAATTTTACTCTCTAAAATGGGAATCAACATTACCGCAGCCATTAAAAAGAAATTTCCAAATTCGACGTTTGAATTCCATGCGAGCGACGATGAAACCGCGATTGAACAAGTGATTCGTGGGGAGTCGCATTTAGCAATCATCACGGGTGAGGTTCCTCCCCATCAAGACTTAGCATCAAAACTGATTGGAGAGGCGACTTTTCAAACCTTTGTAGGTAAAGGGCATCCGCTTTATGCAGCGGCCAGGACGAAAAAATCCCTCCCCGTCGAAGACGTCTTACGTCACCCCTTCGTGAGTCCGAACCATCCACTCTTAGGAAAGGTGGGTTTGAAGCAGTCACTCGATGGATGGCGCGATGATCAATTTCCAAGGAAAGTAGAATATCTTACTTCAAGCCTAAAGACCCTGGAGGAATTGGTAACCACTGGTCGGGCCATCGCCTACCTTCCCGATTACTTCTGCGAAAATCTAAATTTGGAAGTATTGAAAATTACAGGTTGTCCCTATACTTGTAGTCAAAAAGTAAAACTGATTGCCAGAAACCCGAAGGCCGTGGGTTGGCTCAATCAGATATTCTCAACGTTGTAAATTTTTCCAACCACTTTCCACTCATCTCCAATTCTCAGGAGTGAAAGGTAATCGGTAAATTGATACTTCTGAAAAGTGAGGATCACCTTTACCGATGCTGCATTGTTACTCACATCTATATTTTCTATTCTACTGTTCGCAGATCTCACGTCTCCACGTTTTTTCCGCTCCTCCATATTACTCAGCCACTCTGTCATGAGTGTCTTTTCAAGTTTACCTTGATCCACCGAGAACAAACGAGTCTCTTCATGGAAAGCGCTCAACACCCATTCGCTCTCTGCCTGAAGATACCCTGCAATATAAGTGTTCACCACTGCTCGGACGGACTCTGACGCATTCAATTTTGCTTGATCCATATTTACCTCTCAAACGAGAGTCAACGACGGGAGGACCAATGAAAAGAACTCTTCATGCACTGTTTGTTTCCATTTTCGAAACGGGTGTTTTAGGTTAGAATCAGGTATGAACTTTGAAACCCCGTCTTGTTGTTTGATTTCGCTTTTTATTGCCGTTGATCTCATTGAAACTCTGGCTCAATACCTCAATCTCCGCGTATCTAAAATCCCGCTGTCATCCGAGCTTCGCGAATTGCAATCCCCAAGCGATCAACTTAGAGCTTCCCAGTACATGAAAGATCGCATCAGGATGGGTATCATCAAAAGAACGCTCTTTCTCGCCGTATTTATTGCATTAATCAAATTAAATTGTTTTGAAACTCTCCAAGAACTGGTCGTTCAATCTTCAAATTCACCCCTGATTCAATCATTATTGTTTGTGGTTGCACTCCTCGTTGGCCAAGCCATACTTAATATTCCATTCCAAACTTATTCCACTTTCGTCATTGAAGCGAAGTACGGGTTTAATCGCACTACAATTGGTATTTTTATTTCAGACCTTCTCAAGGGAGCTTTAGTGGGTGGCCTGCTGGGCGGATTAGTTTTTGCATTTATCGTCCACATGCTCGCCAACCATGGCGACCAAGCGTGGTGGATGATTTGGCTTGGATACACCGGTTTTCAATTTCTTCTCGTTTGGATTGCGCCCATCACTTTACTCCCACTTTTCTTAAAATTGACCCCACTGTCAGAGGGGCCACTGCGTGCAGCCATCGAATCCTATTCTCAGAAACAAACTTTCAAACTCGACGGTGTTTGGGTTTGTGATGCTTCAAAACGAAGTGCAAAAAGTAACGCCTTTTTTACCGGCTTTGGAAAATTTAGAAGGCTAGTCCTTTTTGATACTTTAATTGAACGCCATCCACCTGAAGAGATTGTGGCAATTGTTGCTCACGAGGCGGGGCACTTCAAGCTCGGCCATATTTGGAAGCTCTCTATTTTTTCCGCGCTCTCTAGTCTTTTGTTTTTTTATGTGATTCAGAAACTCATTTCATGGGATGCGTTGTATCTGAGTTTTGGCGCCACTAAAATGAATATGGGTATTGGCCTCACCTTTGCGGCTATTCTACTCAACAAAGCACTCTATTTTCTATCGCCCATCGGTGCTTATTTTTCACGCCGAAATGAATACGCCGCCGATCGCTTCAGCGTTCAAACTACGGGCGACGCCGCTTCACTGGTGAACGGTCTTAAGCGCTTGGTAAATGAAAATTTAGCGACCTTCAACCACCATCCACTGTCTGTGATTCTGCACGATTCCCATCCGCCATTGCCAGATCGAATCAAGCCGTGGGCTAAAAACTAAACACTTTCTATATCAGAATATCTGCAGCAATGCCCAACTGCCTTATTTTAATTGCGAAATTTTGTAATAATTCTTTACTTACTGGTACAATTCCTGGCATCGCCGGATTTCTAGCAATGGTCGTAAGATTTACTTGCAATGGCTTTAGCTCAGCATAACTTTCTAGTAATCCCGCAAAATTAGCCTCATTTGCATTCGACAGCCTATCACCGTCCTCATGAGACCAAATTAAGGTTTGAATTCGCAAGTTCCTTAATTTTCTTAAACGCTGAAGATGGTCGCTGAGTTGTCCTACTTTGGGCATTGGCCTGTTTAAGGCATGAAATTGTGCTTCAGTACCTGTATCGAGCTTCAACCATACTTGATCTGCCATATTAAATGCCTGAACCACTTCGTCACGATCAAGCTCTGAACCATTTGAGAGAATCACAATTTGCCATTGAGCTCGGCACGCAAGCTTCAATCGCTGCAGACCTTTGATCAATTGCAATAGGTCTGGATAAGTACCGGGTTCAGTATTTCCAGCCAAAGTAATGGCTTCAATCGCGGGGTCAGACAATACTTTATTCTTAATCTTCGCTAGTAACTCTATTACTTCTACACGGACCTCCTTGGCATTGAAGTCACGGCGCTCTCCAAAACCACACTGACAATAAAGACAACTCCAGGTACAAATCTTGTGCTCCGTGAGCCCAACATTCACCCCTAACGAAAGACCGTGACGTCTACTTTGCACCGGTCCATACACCGAGGGAAGCACTTCGCCATTTACTACAAACGTTTTTGAATTCATTTACAAGTACCCTTCATTTGCCGCGCTTCGGTCGTTTTCACAAATCGTAACTTTTCTCAATTCCATCTGGCTAAGATCGAAGCGAGCGGCTCTGGCTTAGATTATATTTCTTAACTCTTCTATAAACTGTTCCAAGTAATTTACATCCATTTGCTGCGCGCCCAAGAACGGATTCATAATAGTCATGCGTATGAAATAAACTTCATCTCCATCCCTTTCAATCCGGCATTCCTTTGCCCACTCTTCTAAATAGAGGCCATAGGAATCCCAACTCAGCGCGGTTTTAGATACAATAAATGCGCCATTCTGTTTCGGCGAAAAAGCCTGATAAACTTGGAGAGTTCGCTCATTTGCCGCCGAGAGCGCCTCTCCCGTTCTTGCACACGAAAAACAAACGAGGTTTGAATCTAATCCTGGGCCTATTTGAACAGACAAACCTGAATTTTGTAATTTTTCAATCAGCTCATCTGCAATGCGGAACGTTCTTTCCAACAATAGGCCGTAACCATTTGCATTCAGCCCGATCGTCTTGGCAGTGACCCACGTGGCGACTGCGCCCGCAGCTGAGCGAGATCCCTCAATCGTGAATGGGCCTTTATCTTTTTGAAGATTAAAATCAAGATACGGCGCTTCGCTCAGCCCACGATAAAAGTAATCGTGCGGGTCACGCACTAGAACTGCGCCCGAGGCGTATGGAACATAACCAAGCTTATGAGGATCAAGAGTAATAGAGTTTGCATTCTTCATGTGATTCAATGCCGCCACACTACAATCAGACAGAACATTTGAATTCACGCGATCCATGGTGCAAAGAAAACCGCCGTACGCGGCATCTACATGATGCCAAAAATGCAAGTCTTCAGCGTCTTTCCATTCATCGATTACTGCCTGAACCTCATGGACCGGATCAATGCTCGCCATTTCCGTAGTACCTA
>Ga0364914_10297_pt1 | contig 16871 bp, 18 predicted proteins | sample ExccelJu500001D3_3_FD_206954 | JGI IMG/M metagenome (GOLD analysis project Ga0364914, IMG submission 206954) | Enriched cells from Trout Bog Lake Hypolimnion, Wisconsin, USA - BchlTB.June25.5000.01.D3 | ecosystem: Environmental > Aquatic > Freshwater > Lake > Hypolimnion/Profundal zone | place... | reverse complement strand
TGGCTGAGCCAGCAAATTTATGGCCACGTGATCCACCGATTCGCGAACGCAAAACTATTCCTACCTGTTGGCTAGAAATTAAAATAGCGGAAGGAAAGAATCGTCAGGTTAGGCGCATGACAGCCAAAATAGGTTACCCAACGCTAAGATTGATTCGCTATGCCATTGGTGGCTACAGTATCTCAGGTATTGAGCCGGGTACTTGGGTTAAAGTTTAATTTTGAAATATTAAAGAAAATTATTAAATATGAAACCAGTTCTTATTTTTAGGCACGCAGCTACTGAAGGCCCCGGATATTTCACTCATTTCTTAGATGAGCATCATATTGCGTGGCAACTAATTAAGATTGACGAAGGTGACCCTTTGCCTAGCGCATTGCAAGATTTTAGTGGCGTAGTCTTGATGGGTGGCCCGATGAGCGTCAATGATGATTTGCCTTGGATAGCACCATTATTGCAGATAATACGAGAGGCCGACCTATTTGGAATTCCTTTACTTGGCCATTGTTTAGGAGCTCAGCTTATCAGCAAAGCTTTTGATGCGACAGTAACTGTAAATGCGGTGAAAGAAATTGGCTGGAGCCAAGTGCAAGTCAGTCAGAATGAGGTAGCAAGGTCCTGGTTTGGTGAGCTGGAAGTTTTTAATAGCTTTCACTGGCATGGGGAAACTTTCGATCTGCCTTTAGGAGCAGTCCATATATTAGCCAGCCCTAACTGTCATAATCAGGCCTATGCAATAGGAAAGCATTTGGCTTTGCAGTGCCATATAGAAATGACTGTGCCGATGGTCCTTAGCTGGTGTGAAAATGGCGTAGCAGAGTTGGCGCAAGCGGCCGCAAGCAATGCTCCTTTTTATGCTGGAGTGCAGCAAGCTGATGACATCCTTGAGAATTTGCCATTACATTGCTTTTTCCTCAACAAAGTTGCGCGCCAAGTCTACACACGTTGGATTGAAGGCTTACAGGATTAATCGCAGTTCTGTAGCTTGAGGGTATGTTAAAATTCTTTAACTTTTTTTTGAGATAGACATCATGTCTGGCAATACACTAGGTACACTTTTCACCTTTACATCTTTTGGCGAGTCTCATGGTGCTGCCATTGGCGGCATAGTGGATGGCTGTCCTCCCGGCTTGTCTTTATGTGCAGAGGATTTGCAAATTGATTTAGATCGCCGCAAACCAGGTACTTCCCGCCATGTGACGCAGCGCCAAGAGGGCGATGTTGTAGAGATTCTGTCGGGCATATTTGAAGGAAAAACCACAGGTGCACCTATTGGACTACTGATTCGCAATACAGATCAACGTAGTCAAGATTATAGTAAGATTATGGATACTTTTAGGCCTGGCCATGCTGACTATACCTATAGTCAAAAGTATGGTGTTCGGGATTACCGTGGAGGTGGACGTTCTAGCGCACGTGAAACTGCTGCCCGTGTTGCGGCAGGTGCTATTGCTAAAAAGTGGCTTATGGAACGCTACGGAGTAAAGGTGCGTGGTTATATGAGTCAGTTGGGCGAGATTGAGATCCCTTTTGAGACTTGGGATGTAGTCAACGACAATCCATTTTTTGCGCCTAATAATAGCGTGTTACCCAAACTAGAGGCTTACTTAGATAGTGTGCGCGCTAAGCGTGACTCTGTTGGTGCGCGTATCACTGTAGTAGCTGAGGGTGTTCCCGTGGGTTGGGGTGAGCCGGTATTTGATAGACTGGATGCTGAAATTGCTTACGCTATGATGAGTATCAATGCAGTTAAGGGTGTTGAAATTGGTGCAGGTTTTGCTAGTGTGTTGCAGCGTGGTAGCGAGCATAGCGATGAGATGATGCCTCAAGGTTTCGTTACAAATAATGCTGGTGGGATACTTGGCGGAATTTCTACTGGTCAAGAAATCCGTGTCAATGTGGCACTAAAACCTACTTCTAGTATCCCGCAAGAAAGGCGCTCGATTGATAAAAATGGAACGGCCGTAACGATGCAAACTACTGGTAGGCATGATCCTTGCGTTGGTGTTCGCGCAACACCAATTGCTGAAGCAATGTTGGCTTTGGTATTAATGGATCACGCCTTACGTCATAGAGCGCAAAATGCTGATGTAGTCTGCGCTACACCAAAAATTACTTAACACTTCTCACTCTTGTTAATATGCATTTAAATTAGTGTCTTAATATACAAAAAAAATCGGCAATCGCCGATTTTTTATCAGGTAGCCTTAGCGTTCTTATGCATAGTAATCTTTATTGGCGACTTTCCAGGTTCTATTTTAGCTATTACTTCTTTGTAGGTGCTTTTGTTCCTTATTGGGGTTTGTATCTTCAGTCTGAACATTTCTCAGCTGGAGATATTGGGATCTTGATGTCCTTATTTCAAGTCAGTCGCATTTTTGCGCCTAATTTTTGGGGCTGGCTTGCAGACCATACTGGTAAGCGTGCGCAGTGGATTAGGCTAACTTCATTTTTAGGTTTGTGCGGGTTTATGGCGGTATTTTGGGCGCATAGTTTTTTTTGGCTATTTTTTGTAATGGCCGCCCTAAGCCTTTTTACTAGTTCCACATTACCATTAGCAGAATCACTGACTTTGGCGCATTTGGCCACTTCTAATGGTCATTACAGCAGAATTCGTATGTGGGGTTCTTTAGGCTTTATTGTAGCCTCTGTGATATTAGGATTTGTGATTGATGCCACGGGCATCAAAAGTTTATTGTTTTTTTTACTGTCTGTGCAGATGGTCTTGTTCTTGCTCTCATATACGCTACCTGACCCCAAACTTGCTGCCCATGAGCATGACCACTTTTCAATTTGGCAGGTGATTAAACAGCCTAATGTCATTGCTTTACTAGTGGGTTGTTCCCTAATGGTGACCGCACATGGCGTACTTTACAATTTTTATTCAATTTACTTAAGTGAGCACGGCTACAGTAAAGGGACTATCGGTTTATTGTGGGCGGTAGGAGTGGTGTGCGAAATAGGTATATTTATATTGATGCCTAGAATGATGGCCCACTATACTTTAAAAAGAATTTTAATGATTAGTTTAGCGCTGGCGGTACTTCGCTTTAGTTTAATTGGTCTCTCTATCGACCACTTATGGATATTAATCCTAGCACAAACCTTGCATGCTGCTACCTTTGGGAGCTTTCATGCTGCATCGGTAGAAGTGATTACGCAGTTCTTTAAAGGTAGACATCAGGCTAAGGGGCAAGCCATCTATAATAGTGTAGCTTACGGTATAGGAGGCACTGTCGGAGGAATTTCGGGTGGATATGCATTGCAGTTTTTGGGTGGTCAGCAAACCTTTATTTTGGCCGCAATTTTTCCGCTGTTTGGATTGATTGTCATTGCATTAGGTTTAAATTTAAGACAACGAAATTAGATGGTAATGGCCTTAATAAATGTTGTGGACGTTGGGCTTTGGGTAAATTTGTGTATTTGAATCTTCAATAATAAGAGTAAAGTAAACAATGTAATATTTGATTAGCTGGGATTTCTAGTTAATTATCTTATTTAACAATTGGATTATAGATTCCAAAGCTTAAGTTATTGCAAGTCCTGCTTGTACTTAATATTTTGATTTTTTATGTTGGGTATTATTAATAAGGTTAATACGTTGAGATTACTATTAGTTGAAGATGACTTAATTCTAAGAGATGGTTTAGAGCGCTCTTTTTCTAAGTCCGGTTATGCTGTTGATGTCATGGTTGATGGCGATAGTGCTAATAAGCTCCTGAGTTATCAAGATTACGATGTTATTGTGCTTGATTTAGGCCTACCTAAGATGGATGGATATGAAGTTCTTAAACGTCTGAGATCGCGTGGAAATAAAACGCCAGTATTGATTTTAACTGCTTTAGAAGACACTCAAAATCGAGTAAAGGGTCTCGATTTAGGAGCTGATGACTATCTAGCCAAACCATTTGATTTAGCCGAGTTAGAAGCACGGGTGCGCGCCCTGATTCGCAGGGGAGTTTCTGGTGGTGGTGCAAAAATTAGTTTTGGTGATTTGGTGCTAGATACCACGAGTCGACAATGTTTATATCAGGATACTTTGCTCGCCTTGTCACAAAGAGAAGTAGCATTGTTGGAGTTGTTGATGTTAAAAGCCACTAAAGTGGTGAGTAAAGCAAAAATACTCGAGCACCTATGTAGCTGGAATGAGGATATGAGTGAAAATGCAATTGAGGTCACTGTGTCACGGCTACGCAAAAAGTTGAATGTTTTGGGTATTGAAATTCGCACGATACGTGGCCTTGGATACCTATTAGCTAAACTGGAAATACCAAGTGGAAAAGATATTGAATGATCCATATTAAGACCAACTCAATACGCCAGAAACTACTCAATTGGCTGTTAATTTTTCTATTGCCATTACTCTTACTAGGGACAGTGTCAGCTTACTATTTGGCGAATTATTTTTCTAACTTAGCCTATGATCGCGCTTTGTTTAGGGTGGCTTTAGCGCTGGCAGATCAAATAGAGGTCAAGAATGGTCAGATGGTAGTTGATATTCCAGATAGCACGCTTGATTTAATTGAGTATGATAAATACGATTGGATTTACTATCAGATACAAGATGCTAATCATCAGGTGGTGATTGGTGAAGAGAATCTGACGCAACCTAAACATTTACTTAAAGCCGGTCAGCACTCCTATTACGACTCTAAATTTAATGATAAATCATTACGTATGGTAGCGTTAAATTTGCCTTTACCTGATTTAAAAAAACCAGGTGATGCGACCATCCTGATTGGAGAAACCACTACTAAGCGCGACAGAATGGCGCATGAAATTATAGTGTTTATGTTGATTCCGCAATTTCTGTTAATAGTACTTGTTGCGCTATTGATTAATTTAGGAATACGGCGAGGTCTTATGTCGTTGGATAAATTTAAAGATTTAATTTATCAGCGTTCACCTACTGACACTCGCCCTTTGGATACACAGGCAGCACCCGAAGAGTTGCAACCCCTATTGCATGCTATGAACGACTTGTTATTTAAAGTAAAAGGGTCGGTAGACGAGCGTCATCAGTTTATAGCAAATGCAGCTCACCAACTTAAAACACCTTTGGCAGGACTTAAATTACAAGCTGAAGCGGCGTTAAGGGAAGACAACATAGTGAGCGTTCATCACGCACTTCAACAAATCAGCTCCGGGAGTGATAACTTAGCTCGATTAGCGACTCAACTGCTAAGTTTGGCCCGCGCAGAACCTGAGGTTAATTCACAATCCATGCTACCAGTGGATCTAGTGCAATTGATCAAAGAGGTGACGGCCGAATGGGTACCTAAAGCATTAGATAAAAATATTGATCTAGGCGTTAGTTGTTCGTTTAGGCAGCGCAGCATCATTGGCAATGCAGTATTACTTCAAGAATTACTTAATAATTTGATTGATAATGCAATACGCTATAACCCAAAGGGCACTAAAGTGACTGTAGTTTTAGCCATGGTTAAAAATGAAGTGGTTTTGTCAGTACAAGATAATGGTTTGGGATTAGCCTTAAATGAACAAAAGCAAGTGTTTGAGAGGTTTTATCGTGTGTTGGGAAGTGGTGAGAATGGCTGTGGCTTAGGTTTGGCCATCGTGCGAGAGATTGCAACTCAGCATCAAGCTAGGGTTGAACTTAATTATACAGATATGGAAAAATCCACAGGTACAACCGTGAAGGTGATTTTCCAGATACCTGAAAGCTCAGAGCAACAAAGCTAATAAACAATTAAGATTCGCGGCTGGGTCTTTAAAGCCTGACCGCGAATGTGCTGTTATTTGCGTTTATCGTTTTCAATTAATGCATAGGCAGAATGGTTATGGATTGATTCGAAGTTCTCACTTTCTACAGTGTAAGATACGATTCTTTTCTCTGCATCGAGTTGCGTAGCCACATCGCGCACCATATCCTCTACGAATTTAGGATTGTCGTAAGCACGTTCAGTCACAAACTTCTCATCTGGGCGCTTAAGTAAACCATATAGTTCGCATGAAGCTTGTTTCTCTACCAAATCAATAATATCTTCAATCCAAATAAAGTCGTTAATCAATGCAGTTACTGTGACATGTGAGCGTTGGTTATGTGCTCCGTAATTCGAGATTTTTTTACTGCAAGGACATAAGCTAGTGACAGGAACTAGTACTTTGACTGTAATCTCAAACTGATCATGATGAATTTCACCGATAAAAGTTACTTCATAATCGAGCAGACTTTTTACGCCCGACACTGGCGCCGATTTATTTACAAAGTAAGGAAAGGTCATTTCTACATGGCCTGATTCTGCTTCTAAGCGCTTGACCATTTCACGTAAAATAGTTTCAAAAGATTCCACAGAAATAGCGTGTTCATTCATGTTCAAAATTTCAACAAAGCGTGACATATGCGTACCCTTGAATTGCTGTGGTAGGTGTACATACATATTAAACATGGCGACGGTATGTTGCTCGCCGCCTGATTTATCTTTGACTATAACAGGGTGGCGTATCGCTTTAATGCCGACTTTATTGATGGCAAGGTGGCGTGTGTCGGCAGTATTTTGTACGTCTTCGATAGCGGTTTGGATGGTTGGTTGATTCATTTTTTGTTCCAGATTAACAGTTAATTCTTAGTAGTTGAGTATAACACTAGGTTAATTTTCGCTCAATTGCCTTGATGATACCTAATGTATCTAGACCGCATTCAGCCAACATGGTTTCATGTTGACCATGTTCAATAAATTGATCTGGTAATCCTAGGCATAATATTGGCATATGAATATTCAATTCTTGCATTGCTTCCAATACAGCAGCACCAGCCCCTCCCATCAGCGCATTTTCTTCAACCGTGACCAATAAGTCATGCGTTTTGGCGAGTTTAGCAATAAGTTCGGTATCAATGGGCTTTATAAAACGCATATTAGCAACAGTGGCATCTATTTGTTCGCCAACCTCAAGTGCTGGAGTTAGCATCGAGCCAAATGCTAATAATGCAACTCTATTACCTGAAGCTTTATTTGAAGTGCGTATTAACTCTGCTTTACCAATTTCTAAGGCTACCATTTTATTTTGGATCGGAGATCCTTTGCCACTTCCTCGTGGATAACGCACTGCAGCTAAACCATCGTGCATATAACCAGTGTATAGCATTTGACGACATTCATTTTCATCACTTGGCGCCATAACCACAATGTTAGGAATGCAGCGAAGATAACTTAAATCAAAACTACCCGCATGTGTGGGCCCATCAGCGCCGACCAAGCCAGCACGATCTATTGCCAATAAAACGGGGAGTTTCTGCAGGGCAACATCATGAATTAGTTGGTCATAAGCACGTTGCAAGAAAGTGCTATAAATAGCAACTACTGGTTTTAAGCCCTCACAAGCAAGCCCTGCAGCAAATGTTAGTGCATGTTGCTCTGCAATACCTACATCAAAATAACGGTCTGGAAAAATTTCGGCAAACGCATTCAATCCTGAGCCATCACACATCGCTGGGGTGACCGCAACTAAGCGCTCGTCTTGTTCAGCCATATCTACAAGCCATTCACCAAATACTTGAGTGTAGGTTTTATTAGTAGGCATGGCTAAACCAGCAACAGCATCTCCATTATCAGGATCGAATTTACCAACACCGTGAAATTTATTGGGGTTATTCTCAGCTGGTTCAAAGCCTTTGCCTTTTTGGGTCACAATATGCAAGAACTGCGGGCCACTTAACTGCTTAATATTACGTAAAGTCTCAACCAAGCCATCTAAATCGTGCCCATCAATTGGACCAATATAGTTAAATCCAAATTCTTCAAATAATGTACCCGGTAATACCATTCCCTTGACATGTTCTTCTGCACGTTTAGCAAATTCCATCATAGGTGGCATGACAGATAATACTTTTTTACCTGATGATCGAACTGTGTTGTAAAAGCGGCTGGATAGAAGTTTAGTTAAGTAGTTATTGAGCGCACCTACATTGTTTGAAATGCTCATGTCATTATCATTAAGGATTACCAGTAAATTGGCATTCATATCACCCGCATTATTTAAGGCTTCGAAAGCCATACCTGCTGTCATTGCACCATCACCAATAATGGCTACTGATCGGCGCTCTAAGCCGGATTTCTTTGAGGCGACTGCCATGCCAAGTGCGGCAGAAATTGATGTGCTGGAATGACCTGTTCCAAAAGTATCGTATTCACTTTCAACACGACGAGGAAACCCAGCAATGCCTTGCGCTTTACGTAACGACTGCATTTTATGACGGCGGCCAGTCAGAATTTTATGTGGGTATGTTTGATGACCTACGTCCCAGACTAAGCGATCATCAGGAGTGTTAAATACATAATGTAGGGCAATAGTGAGTTCTACTACGCCTAAATTGGAAGCTAAATGACCTCCGGTTTTAGATACGCTACTAATTAAAAAATTACGTAATTCTTCAGCCAGTTCGGGTAGTTGCTTGCGCTCTAGAAGGCGTAATTGCTGAGGAAAATCAATGCTATCAAGTAATGGGGTCATAAATTTAGTGATTAAAAGCTTCGGTGCATTATAAAGTTAGCCAATTGCTGCAAACGCTGTGCTTGATCAGAAAAAGGCGTAAGTGCTAACAATGCTTCAGTGTGTAGTTGTTCTGCATAAGATTTAGCTTTCTTCAGACCTAATAATGTTACATAAGTTGGTTTGTTGTTCTCGGCATCTTTGCCGGTTGTTTTGCCTAGAGTATTGCTATCAGCTTCTACATCTAAAATGTCATCCACTACCTGAAATGCTAGACCTATATTTCCAGCAAAGTTACGTAATGCTAAACTATGATTATTATCTGAGTTAGCTGAGTAAATTGCACTATTTGCTCCAAGTAATACTGCAACTTCAATCAGCACTCCTGTTTTGAGTCTATGCATGGTCTCAAGTTTATCTTGAGTCAACGGTTTACCTACAGCAGCTAAGTCGATTGCTTGTCCACCAGCCATTCCTTTAGAACCTGAAGCATCTGCCAGAAGATTTAACATGAATAATTGCTGCTGTGCATTATTTGTTAAATTCGATGTTGATAAGATGAAAAATGCTAAGCTTTGTAATGCATCACCAACCAATAGTGCTGTTGCATCATCATATTGTTTATGGCAACTAGGTTTGCCGCGGCGAAGATCGTCATTGTCCATGCACGGCATATCGTCATGAACCAATGAGTAAGCGTGTATTAACTCAAGCGCGCAGGCAGCAATATCTGTAAGGGTAATGTCGGTTGGGCTGGGTTGTGGGCAATATAACTCTGCAGCTGCGTAACACAGTAGGGCGCGTATACGTTTACCACCATCTAGTATGCTATAGCGCATCGCGCTATGCAGAGCCATAGGCACAGTTTGTACGCTTGGTAAAATTTGATCTAGGACTGCTTCTATGCGAGCTTGTTTAAGCCTAACCCATAGATCAAAATCTATTTGCAATGGAGTTGGTACTAAGTCAGTCATTTTCGGGAGCAAACTGCTTTAGCTGATTAGCTTCATTTAAAATTTGCACTTGCTGCTCTATATTAGCGAGAGATTGTTGACAATGTTGCAGTAAAAAATTACCGCGGGTATATGCCTCAAGTGAGGCTTGTAACGGCATTTTTCCAGACTCCATTTGAGCTACTATCAACTCGAGTTCGGCATAGGCTTGTTCAAAACCAAGGTTGATTTCAATGGGACTCTTATTAGTTTCATCACGCGATTTTAGATTGGTTTTGCTTTGAGATTCTGTCATGGTAATCATTGAGTGTCGTTAGGCCACTATTCTATCAAATCCTGTTGCAAAAGCTGTTGTAAATAAAGTCGAATATCATTAATCTCTGCTGCATTAACTGAATGGGCTATATTGTATTCATGCCAAGAAAGTGCATAGTGATTATCTTGCAATAGCTGACGTGACACTATCGCTGTTTCTAAGCTAATTACCTCATCAAACACTCCGTGAGCCATGAAAATTGGTAGCTTTGCATTGGCTTTCAGTGCATCAGAGGCTAGTGAAGTTTTTAGTGGCATATAAGTCGATAGTGCAATTACACCTGCAAGTCTTTTTGGATATCGTAAAGCCGTATATAAGCCTATAGCACCTCCTTGTGAAAAGCCGGCAATGACGATACGGTGGCTAGGTATACCACGGTCGATTTCATATTGGATTAAACCATTGATATAATCTTGGCTAGTTTTAATTCCAGCCTCATCTTCTCTGCTGATCGGTGTTAAGCCATAAACGTCGTACCAAGCTGGCATGATATAACCATTATTTCGCGTGATCGCCATTTCTGGAGCATGTGGCAAAATAAAACGAATATGGGGTAAGTTGAGTTGCTGAACAATTGGCTCAAAATCATACCCGTCTGCACCTAGGCCATGCAACCAGATGATACTAGCATTGATGCTGTTATTTTCAGAGGAGGTATTACTGAATAGTTCTAAAGGAGGTTTGTAGTTCATAATGAATAAGTATTTCGAAGACAAGTCAGTATGAAGCATAGCACTGTATTTAACTCTCTCTCAGCAGAAATAGCTTATAAATCTTGTCGTTGTTAACAGTATTGATATTGAGTAATTGTCGCAATTCTCGTTTAGTTAAAAAGTAGGCGTAAAAAAGCGGAACAAATTGTTCCGCTTTGCTTGAAACAGCCTCCTCAATAGAAGTCAGAAAAAACTGTCAAAAGCTAATATATCTAGACTATTTTATTTGGCAGATTCCGCAACTACTTTTAAGTTCGCTAAACCTGAATCAAATATTCCGGTAATTGCACTAACGGCACTAGCATCATCTTGACCTTCAGGAATTGGTGGATTAAGTCTGTATTGGCGATAAAAATGTGCCACCCAAGTTACATTAGTTTCACCAGGATTATTACCCTTTGTGACTGTAATAGTTGCAACGTAGTCTGAAACTGGCAAAGTACCAGATTCAATTTCATACTTAGTCTTCATCGAGGCATCATCTATACTACGCAGTTTTTCATATACATTACCACCATCTTTAAATGTGAGGGTTCTGTAAGTGTCTTCACCTACTTTTGTAACTTTGGTACTGGCAACACCAGGATGCCATTTGTGAATATTGCCAAAATCTTTAACAATGGCCCATACTTTGTCTGGATCAGCTTTGATTGTGATGGTTTTTTCAACTTTTTGTGGCGATGGTCCGTGTGCTAATGCTGTGAAAGACACTAAACTTAAACCAATGGCGAGTAACGCTAACATTCTTTTCATTCAAATTTCTCCGAAACCCTCATTTTTGAGGGATTAATAAAAACAACATCTTATTATAGTTGAGATCAAGGTTCTCATTTATCAATTATCATCGGTGAAATCGATAAATTTAAGCTTTTTCATCCATAAGACCTTTGACCCACTCCAAATAATGTGTTTAATTAAATATATTGAGTGGTTATCCTATTTGTATCAGGCCTATTGAATTAACATGAAGTTCCCAAACGCACGGCTTTTGTCACCAGTCTTAATGGTTGTAATTACTTTATTGGTACGTAAATCAATTACGCTAACATTATTGCTACCCCAGTTGGCGACGTAAGCGTAATCATGATCTATGCTAATTCCTTCAGGAGTGCTTCCAACTGGAATTATTTCTATAGTTTTTAATGTTGCAATGTTGATAACGGATACGCTGTCGTCTTGAGTGTTAGTTACGTATAAAAACTTGTCATCTTGGTTGAAGCTAGCACAGTAGGGGTGGTAACCAACTTTTACTTCCTGTCGCACTTTAGTCTTGGTGTTAATTAAACTAACATTATCATCTTTCACATTCACCGTTACTAACCAAAGTCCACTATGGCTAACAGCAATCCCGAAGGGATGCTTGCCGACCGCAATGCGCTTTTTAATGGTAAATGATGAAGTGTCAATAATAGCCATGTCATTGCTATCTCGATTAGCCACATATAACCATTGTTTATCTGTGCTTGTCGCCATGCCAGCGGGCGCTTCGCCAATGTTAAGCAAACGAACTAACTTGGTTTGCTGAGTATTGATTTCTAATATCTGATTAGAAAACCAATCGGCAACATAAAGCAGTTTACTATCTGCTGATAGAGACAAGCCTACTGGAGAGCCATTAACTTTAATAGTATCTATTACCCCATTGGTCATTGTGTTAATAACCGAAATGTCTTGGCTTTCTACGTTTGAGATATAAGCGCGTTGTAAAGCGGCAGAAACGGCTACGCCAACTGGAGCTTTACCTACAGAGATCGTTTTAATGACTTGATTAGTTGTCGTGTCTATGACCGATACGGTATTTTCACCTTGATTGCTTATGTAGGCAAAATTATGTTTATCGGTCTTGTGAAACGACATGCAGCCAGTATTAATCACCACAGTGATTAATGCCAAAATTAGAGAATTATATTTTATGTTTATATTCATGAAGTTACGATTTCTATGTAAATGGTGTCTTTCAAAAAATGTCAAAATATGAAAAAATTATATTAAATTATTAAGGCAGTATAACGCTATGTTAGATCGTGATGGGTTTCGCCCGAATGTTGGCATTATTTTATGTAATGCCAACAATCAGGTATTTTGGGGTAAGCGTATCCGTGAGCATGCTTGGCAGTTTCCGCAGGGTGGTATTAACTATGGAGAAAGTCCTGAGCAGGCTATGTATCGTGAGTTGATGGAAGAGGTTGGCCTCAAGCCTGAGCATGTAAAAATTCTTGGCCGTACCAAAGACTGGCTGCGCTACGAAGTCCCTAGTACTTGGGTTAAACGAGAGTGGCGTGGAAGCTATAAAGGCCAAAAGCAGATTTGGTATTTGTTACGTATGGTTGGGCGCGACAGTGATGTTTCGTTGAGAGCGAGTGAGCATCCGGAGTTTGACGCATGGCGTTGGAGTGATTATTGGGTGCCATTAGAAGATGTGATTGAGTTTAAGCGTGGCGTCTATGAATCTGCATTGAATGAATTGTCGCCTCACTTACACCATAAAGTGGCCAAATAAGATTTGCTTAACAGTGATTAATGGCCGCTTTAATATTGCCCATCATGTTGCCCAACCTAACGGCAGTGCCTGCCTGCCAATTTACATTAAATTGCAATTCCTGATGTTCAAATAACATCACTATGGTTGAGCCTAGTAAAAACCGACCCATTTCATCACCTTGTTTTAATTGAATATTTTGATGGCGATAATCCCATAATCTTACATCATGACTTCGTGGTGGATTGATGATCCCATTTGTTTCATCGTGCCAAACCGTAGCCATGCTCCCAACGATAGTTGCCCCTACCAATACCATTACAAAATTGCCATATTGCGCTGAATTGAATTCGCAGACTACACGCTCATTCTTAGCAAATAAACCTGGTACGCCTTGGGCTGTAATCGGATTCACCGAAAATAGCGCGCCTGGGATGTAGGCCATACTAAGCAGTTGGCCGTCACAAGGCATATGAATGCGATGATAGTCTTTTGGACTTAAGTAGATACAGGCAAAATGTCCATTATTAAATTTAACCCCCAGTTTTTTGTTATCACCAAGTATGGCATTTATGGAGTAACTGTGACCTTTTGCTTGAAATATCTGATCTACTTCAATAGTGCCTAGTTGGCTAATCGCACCATCGACTGGACAAATAAATTGGGCTTGATCTATTGGCCTGACACCCTCTTTGAGTGCCCGCGTAAAAAAATCATTAAATGTTTTATAGAAGTATGGGTTAGGTTCTGCTGCTTCTGACATATTTACCTGATAGCGCTTAATAAACCAGCGAATTACAGATGTTGTAAAACGGCCGCCTTGCATGCTGGCTAGCTTACCTGCTAGCTCTGTAATAGCTTGCTTAGGCAGTATGTATTGAATTAGCACAGCGACAGGGGGCATCGGTTGAATCCTCAATGAATGATGTATTTGTTGTATTAATAAAGCAAAAAGGGCAGGACGTGTTGCGTCTTGCCCTTTTTGCTAGGTGTTGCTATTGAAGCTTAGTTTTTAGATTGATCAACTAATTTATTTTTAGCAATCCATGGCATCATTGCTCGCAGTTGACCGCCAACTTGCTCAATTGGGTGAGCTGCGTTCAAACGACGACGTGCAGTCATTTCAGGGTAGTTTGTACGACCTTCTAAAATAAACTGTTTCGCGTAATTACCATTTTGAATGTTAGCTAAGCATGTTTTCATAGCTGCACGTGATTGATCATTGATCACTTGCGGGCCAGTAACATACTCACCATATTCAGCGTTGTTTGAGATTGAGTAGTTCATGTTAGCGATGCCGCCTTCGTACATTAAATCTACAATCAATTTAAGTTCGTGTAAGCACTCAAAGTAAGCCATTTCAGGCGCGTAGCCAGCTTCAACTAAAGTTTCAAAGCCTGCTTTTACTAATTCAACAGCACCGCCACATAACACTGCTTGCTCACCGAATAAGTCCGTTTCTGTTTCTTCACGGAAGTCAGTTTCAATTACACCGCCTTTAGTACCGCCGTTGGCAGCTGCGTATGAGAGTGCTAATGCTTTAGCGTTGCCAGATTTATCTTGGTAAACAGCGATTAATGAAGGTACGCCACCACCTTTAAGATATTCTGATCGCACGGTATGGCCTGGGCCTTTTGGAGCAATCATAATGACATCTAAATCAGCACGAGGAGTGATTTGGTTATAGTGAATATTAAAGCCGTGAGCAAAAGCTAAACTAGCACCTTGTTTTAGATGATCAGCTACATCAGCTGCGAAAATCTGGGCCATTGTTTCATCAGGCAATAACAACATGACAACATCTGCATCTTTTACAGAGTCAGCAATTTCTAATACTTTATGTCCAGCAGCAACAGCCTTAGCCCATGAACTACCGCCTGTACGAAGTCCAATCGTAACGCTTACGCCACTATCTTTAAGGTTTGCCGCGTGAGCATGACCTTGTGATCCGTAACCGACTATGGTTACTTTTTTGCCTTTAATTAAATTTAGGTCTGCGTCTTTATCGTAATAAACTTTCATTTTTTGTCGCCTTTCTATGCTGATGCTGGGTAAATTATAAATATGTTTTTTTTAAAATGTGCTACTTAAACTTTAAGAATTCGATCGCCACGACCTATGCCAGATGCACCGGTTCGAACAGTTTCTAAAATTGCTGATTTATCTAGGCTTTCTATAAAAGCATCTAGCTTGGTACCTGAGCCGGTAAGCTCAATGGTAAAGCTGCCGTCGGCCACATCGATAATACGGCCACGGAAAATGTCACACATACGTTTCATTTCTTCACGATAATTACCAGTCGCTTTTACTTTGACTAGCATTAATTCGCGTTCAATAAATTTGCCGTCGTTGAGGTCCAGTACTTTTACTACATCAATTAGCTTATTAAGCTGCTTGATAATCTGCTCAATAATTTCATCTGAACCTGAAGTCACAATAGTCATGCGGGATAAAGTTGAATCTTCTGTAGGCGCAACAGTTAATGATTCGATATTGTAGCCACGAGCAGAAAATAAACCGGCAACGCGAGATAGTGCGCCTGACTCATTCTCCATGAGCAGTGAAATGATATGACGATCTATGGTGTTGGTCATTATAGATCCTCCGCTAAAATCATTTCAGATAAGCCCTTACCATTTTGTATCATCGGGAATACATTTTCCTTTTGATCGGTAATAAAGTCCAAAAACACAAAGCGAGATTTCATGGCAAAAGCTTCTTTCATTGCGCCCTCGACATCACCAGGCTTTGTAATTTGCATGCCGACATGGCCATAGGCCTCGGCCAATTTAACAAAGTCTGGCAAGCTGTCCATATAAGACTCTGAGTAACGATTCTCATAGAAAAACTCCTGCCACTGCCGCACCATTCCCAAGTAACGGTTATTAAGCATAATGACTTTGATCGGCAGGTTATATTGAGCGCAGGTTGAAAGCTCCTGAATGTTCATTTGAATACTGCCTTCCCCTGTTACACATGCAACTTGCGCATTGGGATGCGCAAGCTGAACACCCATCGCATAAGGCAGACCAACTCCCATAGTTCCAAGGCCGCCAGAGTTGATCCAACGACGAGGCTTATCAAAGGGATAGTATTGAGCTGCCCACATTTGATGCTGACCTACGTCTGAGGTTACAAAGGCTTCGCCGTTCGTCACTTCATGTAACTTTTGGATTACATATTGTGGTTTAATTAGTTCAGAACTTTGCGCATAATTCATGCATTTTTTGCCACGCCAAGCATCAATCTGCTTGAACCATGAAGTTAGTTCTTCAGTATTTTGTTTAGGTTTCTCAGTTGCAATCAACTCATTCATATCTGCCAATACAGACTTCACATCACCGACAATAGGCACATCAATTTTGACGCGTTTTGAAATTGATGATGGGTCAATATCAATATGAATAATAGTGCGCGGGTTGGATAAGAAATGGGTTGTGTTCCCAATGACACGATCGTCAAAGCGTGCGCCAACTGCTAATAAAACATCACAGTTTTGCATGGCCATATTTGCTTCGTAAGTGCCGTGCATGCCTAGCATGCCTAAAAACTTAGAGTCAGAAGCAGGGAAGGCACCTAAGCCCATAAGAGTGCTTGTGATAGGTAAGCCGAGTGATTGAATAAGCTTTATTAAATACTCTGAAGCATCACCCAATACTACACCGCCACCAGAATAAACCATTGGGCGTTTTGCTTCGGTTAGCAGTTTGAGCGCTTTCTTGATTTGACCTAAATGGCCTTTAGTTACTGGATTGTATGAACGTAGATGCAAAGTTTCCGGGTACTCAAAGTCACAAAGGTGCGCTGTGATGTCCTTTGGAATATCCACCAATACAGGTCCTGGACGACCGCTTGCAGCAATATAAAAAGCCTTTTTCATTGTTGCAGCAATATCATTTACATCTTTTACTAAGAAGTTATGTTTTACACATGGACGTGTAATACCGACAGTATCGCAT